>Ga0316189_10000322_pt1 | contig 47742 bp, 55 predicted proteins | sample LowCovwburrow_MG_FD_204930 | JGI IMG/M metagenome (GOLD analysis project Ga0316189, IMG submission 204930) | Coastal sediment microbial communities from Maine, United States - Lowes Cove worm burrow | ecosystem: Environmental > Aquatic > Marine > Coastal > Sediment | place: USA: Maine... | reverse complement strand
AAGACGTTTCATTGATTACCGAAGGGGAGATATGGCTTTCTAAAAAACAGTTACAGAAAATAAATACTCAAAGAAGAAAAGATGATCAAAGCGAATATGCCAATCCACGAAATCTTGCCGCTGGAACCATCAGACAACTCGATCCAAAAATAGCTGCACAGCGGAAACTTGATACATTTATATATGATATTTCCTTTGGTGAAGAAAATCCATCACAACACAGTGAACTTGAACGTTTAAAAAAACTTGGATTTAAAGTGAATGCAGAGTATGTGGTGTGTAAAAATATCGTTGATGTTATTTCATTTTGGAAAGCGTGGCACAAAAAGAAAGATAAACAAACCTATGTCATAGATGGAGTGGTGGTTAAAGTAAACGAGGTTGCACACCAAGAAGCTTTAGGGCACACAGGAAAAGGTCCACGTTTTGCCCTAGCTATTAAATTTCCTGCAGAACAGGCTACTACGGTAGTGGAAGATATTCAGCTGCAAGTGGGACGAACTGGAGCGGTAACTCCTGTAGCACATCTGCGCCCTGTGCTTATTGATGGTTCTGTCGTGGGGCGTGCGACACTACATAATGAAGATGAGATTAATCGTCTAGATGTACGGATTGGGGACACTATTGTGCTTGAAAAAGCAGGAGATATAATCCCTAAAGTGATGTCAGTTATAAAAGAGCTCCGTCCAAAAAATACTCAACGATATATATTTCCCAAAACGGTAATTGGATGCGGGGCAGATGGACGTATAGAAAGAAAAGAGGGAGAATCTGCCTATCGCTGTATGACTCTTGATTCCGATTATTTACATAGAAAACGCTTGTACCACTTTGTGTCAAAAGCAGCATTGAACATTGATGGTGTAGGTCCTAAAATTATTGATCTACTCATGGATCATGAAAAGATAAATACATACCATGATTTATTTGAACTGGAAGTGGGTGATATAGAAAATCTTCCAGGGCTAAAGAGGAAATCTGCAGAAAATATTGTTACTGCTATTAGGAAGGTTCATAGCCCATCCATTGAAAAATACCTCGTTGCACTTTCAATTGACCACGTCGGGGAAGAGATGGCCCGGTTAATTATGACGACATTTAAAGACCTCGAGGCACTTCGTAAAGCAACAGTTGCTGATTTGGAGCAGATTAATGGGGTAGGAGAAAAAGTCGCCCAGTCAGTTGTAATGTGGATGCATGATAGTGCAAATATTGAAACAATGGATAGATTAGGTATGTATATTCAGCCAAGAGAAATTAAAAAGGTGAATGAAGCATCACAAATATATGGAAAGACCTTCGTATTTACTGGGACGATGCCTACACTTGGCCGTGATGAAGCAAAAGAAATGACTCGTGCACACGGAGGACATATTTCAAATAGTGTTTCTAAAAAAACTGATTTTGTAGTTATGGGCAATAACACGGGCACAAAAGAACAAAAAGCTATTAACTTAGGAGTCACAATTCTGACCGAAGAAACATTTCTAAAAATGCTTTCATAAGCCAAGTGCATTATGCTATTATGCCTGAATGAATAAAGCAGACATTTTGAAATTGGGTAGTATGGCACGTATAGCTATTACCGACGATGAAGCTGAGGCTTTAGGTAAAGATGTGAAGTCGGTATTGCAGTATGTAAGTGTTATCAACGAAATTACTGCCAAGGAAGGGGTGACGAAAAAAGTAGGCGCTGTCTATAATGTTTTTCGTGCTGACGAAGTGACAGTTGAGCCTGGGAGCCATACTGAAGCTTTAATGGCCGAGGCACCACATGTAAAGAAAGGGCGTCTTGAAGTGAAGAAAATTTTAAATACTGACTAGTTATGACTATTAAAGAAATGAGAGAGAAGTTTGTTTCAGGAGACTACACCCCAGAGAATGCTGTCGCAGAAAGCTTGGCAGTTATAGAAAAAAGGGATGAAGAAATACACGCTTTCCTAGATGTGTATACAGATGCAGTAGATGAAGCACTGCTGGCAACTAAACGATATAAAGAAGAAGGTGCTAATGCACCAGCTTTATTGGGAGTGCCTATTGCTATAAAAAATAATATTCTAATAAAAGGCCGCAAAGCAACGGGTGGCTCAAAAATTCTTGAAAACTACACTGCAACATATGATGCAACCATAATCACGCGCCTAAAAGAAGCAGGAGCAATTATTGTTGGTTCAACGAACATGGACGAATTTGCTATGGGTTCTTCAACTGAAAACTCAGCCTTTGGTCCCACAAAGAATCCAGTAGATGCCAGGCGAGTGCCAGGAGGTTCTTCAGGAGGTTCTGCTGCTGCGGTAGCAATGGGAGCAGTTCCAGTGGCGATAGGAACTGATACAGGAGGTTCTATTCGTCAACCAGCTAGTTATTGTGGGTTAGTAGGGTTTAAGCCGACGTACGGTGCAGTATCAAGATCAGGCTTGATGGCCATGGGGTCGTCATTTGATCAGGCTGGACCTCTTACTACCTCAGTTGCTGATGCAGAACTAGTGCATGGTGTGATGCAAGGAAAGGATGTAATGGATGCGACAACTATTGACGCAGATACGTATCCAGCAGTTCCTTTGAAAGAAACATACACTATAGGTATCCCACGTGATTTCATGAAAGAGGGAGTTGACCCTGAAGTGATGGAAGCATTTGAAGCGCATGCACAGGAACTCAAAGACGCAGGTCATACTATTGTTGATGTCGCGCTACCACTGTTTGAGAAAGGTCTTGCTGCGTATTATGTGTCTATGCCCGCTGAAGTGTCTTCAAACTTGGCACGGTACGACGGTATTCGGTATGGATTAAGTGAAGATGGAGAAACACTTCTTGATGTATATGAAAAAAGTCGAGGGGTTGGATTTGGAGATGAGGTTAAGCGACGAATATTACTTGGTACGTACGTTCTTTCTTCAGGATATTACGACGCCTATTACGGGAAAGCAGAAGCTGCACGAGAATTGATGCGGGTTGAATTGTCAAAAGTTTTTGAGGAAGTGGATATTGTCATGACACCATCTGCACCAACTCCAGCATATATTGCGGGGTCACTTACAGACCCTGTCTCAGTGTACCGGCAGGACATTTTCACTGTACCGGTAAACCTTACAGGTGTCCCTGCGATTTCAATTCCTATGGGACATGTGGAGCAACAAGAAGGGAGTGGCCTACCTGTTGGTGTACAATATATAGCACCACATGGTGGTGATGCTCGATTATTTGATCTTGGTAAAAAAATGTACGATACCAAACTGTAAGATAATCTGAGTGTAAAGAACCCTACCCTAGAAGGGATGGGATCAAGGGGTTCTTTGCTAGCTAAAGTTTTGGCCTCCGCCGAACTAATTTTCAAGTTCCTTGAAGTCCTGGGCCAGAGCCCAGAAAGCATTCATGGACAATACTAGTAAACAACACTCTATGACACCTGATGATAATGACATACTGTATAGCGATTACGGGCCAAACCTTTTAGGGTTGGTACGTCATCTTATTGAATCAATAATGGGAAGTGGGGCAAATTCTGAGAGCCTCTACGCTTTCCTGGAGTCTTTTTGGAATGTTTTTTCTATTATTGCGTTTATTCTCTCCGCCATTTTTATATACGGCATTATCTACTCCTATATACGCCAAAATCAGCTTAGTGTGAAGGAGGCCATAATCATGGATAACGAAGTAACGTTATGGAAAGAAATACACGGAAGCAACATTCAAAAAGAAAATAGACGGTGGTCAGAAATCCAGAAGCATATTGAGTCAGGCAACCCTAATGATTGGAAGCTCGCTATTATTGAAGCCGATATCATCCTTGGGGAGGTCTTACATACTGCAGGATACGCTGGGAAAACTATTGGAGAACAACTCAAAAGTGCCTCATTGGCAAATTTTACTACACTACAAGATGCATGGGATGCACATCTTATACGTAATCGTATCGCGCACGAAGGCGCAGATTTTATTCTTACACAAGGTGTCGCAAAAGAAGCGATGATTAAATTCCAACGTGTTTTTCGAGAGTTTGACTTAGTGTAGTTTCCCAACAAATAACAAAGGCAGCACCAATTGGTGCTGCCTTTGTTATTTGTTGCGGGACCCGGACTCGAACCGGGGTCTGGAGGTTATGAGCCTCCCGAGGTACCACTCCTCCATCCCGCTAGCTATGTGGCAGAGAGTGTAACATCCAAATGTGACCATGTCTAGATACTTTGTACCAACCAAGCGTTTGGTTTAGAGTGTTTTCATGATATAAATACCTTACTATGCAATGTGTAATTTTAGCTGCCGGGAAGGGAACACGCCTTCGACCGCTGACAGAAAACTGTCCAAAACCATTAGTAAAAGTAGGAGGTAAAACATTACTAGATCACATCGTTGGGGCACTCCCGACCTTCGTTGATGAACTCATTATTCTTACAGGATATAAAGGAGAAATGATTCGTGAGTATTGTGGTGAGGAATTCCATGGACGTAAAGTGAAATACGTTCACCAAGAGGAACAAAGCGGTACTGCTCCTGGCCTATGGCTCTGTAAGGAGCACATTAAAGGACGCTTCCTCTTTCTGTTTGCTGATGACATTCACGGAAAAGATGATTTGGCCCGAGCAACCTCTTTTAGCCGAGCGTTACTTGTTTCAACTGTTACTAACCCAGAAAAATTTGGTATTGTCGTACGAAAGCCAGATGGAACATTGGACCAAATGATTGAAAAACCAAAACATGCACCATCTAATTGTGCGAGTACAGGAGCAATGGTCCTGGATCAACATATTTTTGAGTTCGAACCACAAGAAGCAATAAATGGAGAGTATTATCTTACTGAAGTGATTGAACGGTATGCAAAGAAGTATCCGATTGCTATTGTTGAGCAAAATACATGGATTCCAATTGCAAGTGTCGAAGATGTTGAGAATGCTAACAGAACCCTAGGCTCAAAACTAGAAGCTATTAAAGCCTAAGCAATATGCAATGTGTCATTATATGCGCAGGAAAAGGGACGCGGATGCGCCCCTTAACTGAATCTACTCCCAAGCCACTTATTGAAGTTTGTAAAAAACCTCTTTTGCAACATGTTGTAGAAGCACTACCAAATGAAGTTGATGAAATTATTTTGGTTGTTGGATATCTACAGGAACAAATTCGAGAACATTGTGGCGATGAGTATCTTGGAAAAAAAGTTCAATATGTAGAACAGGCTAATTTTTCTGGTGGTACAGGTGATGCATTATTGTGCGCAAAGGATTTATTAGAGGGTCGATTTATGTTTATGTATGCTGATGATATTCATGGTGCCCAAGCTCTTAAAAAAGCGGTGCAACAGGAGCATGCAATCCTTGCGACAATTTCAGATCATCCAGAAGACTTTGGGGTGCTTGCACAAAATCAAGATGGGACACTTCAGGGAATTATTGAGAAGCCTAAGAACCCATCATCAAACCTTATAAATATTGGAGGCTTTGTCCTTGATACCCGTGTATTTGAATATTCAGTAGCAGTATCACAAGAACATGAGGAGCTGCTTGTGACTGATATGTTTACGCAATATGCACAGGACTACCCAGTACAAATTATAGAACAAGAGACATGGATACCCGTTGGTAAACCTGAAGATATAGAAAAAGCAGAAGCGCAGTTGTGTCCAGAATAGTAATTGATTCTAAAATGGAAATATAGTACTCTGTTGGTCACTTGAGGTATCCTCAAATATGTCGGCGTAAGCAAAAGCTTTCCCCGACTGCATTCAGAACAAGTAAATAAAAGTAAACTTTGATATACTGTTCTTCATTTGTCGGCGTAGCTCAGTTGGTTAGAGCGCAACACTCATAAAGTTGAGGTCGGAGGTTCAAATCCTCCCGTCGACACAAAATACCAAAACCCAAAGCGCAGCTTTGGGTTTTGTTGTATTTTGCAAGACGGGAGGATTTGAAAAGCTTTTGAGATAGATTTGACCAGAGGGAAAATATATCCAAAAGGTGTACTGCTCCTGTAAGGAGCAAATCCTCCACCCAAAGCGCAGCTTTGGGTTTTGTTGTATTTTGCAAGACGGGAGGATTTGAAAAGCTTTTGAGATAGATTTGACCAGAGGGAAAATATATCCAAAAGGTGTACTGAAGCTGTGAGTTTCAAATCTTCAACAACATGTCTTTGAGATTTGATATGGGGACTTGTCCTGACGGCAGCTAAGTATATTCCTTCACTTCGTTCAGAATCTACCAAGCTCCGCGGACACGGCCCGCTTGTCGCGAGCGACATCGTTCCGCCGTTCAAGTCTCATCCATAAGGTGCGTAGGCACCTTATTCGACCGCGCAGTATATAAAAAAGCCCCAGGTGGGGCTTTTTTATATACTGCGCGGTCGAAGGGACTTGAACCCTCAACCTCCCGCGTGACAGGCGGGTGCTCTAACCAGTTGAGCTACGACCGCATTTTTGTACCCAACTACTTTGTGTACAAGTGGCAAGAGTATATAAGATTTAATTGTTTTTTGCAACGGTATATTTATATAATTGGTACCATTAGATAATAGACTTTCTTCCACAACTAGACCTGTATATAACCAATGTGTCATATATACTATAGGTATGAAAAACAATAAATGGTATTTTACCGTCAGTTCAATGATTTTTGCAGTTGTAGCAATAGCACATCTTGGAAGAATTATTCTAACGCTTGAGGCTACAGTGGCAGGATTCTCAATCCCTCTTTGGGTTAGTGGAGCTGCTGTGTTAATTGCAGGATACCTCGCAACCCGCGGTTTTATGGAAGCCCATAAACTGTAAAAGCTACAAGTAGAAAATAATCAGTATATTTGGTAACATGTGCGTGCTCAACATTTGCTGTTGGGCTCCAGCCATCTTAGCTCAGTCGGTAGAGCGCATCCATGGTAAGGATGAGGTCCGCAGTTCAATTCTGCGAGATGGCTCAGATACCAAAACAAACAGTGGGGTGCTTCGCATCCCACTGTTTGTTTTGGTATACTCTACTTATGAAAATCATCGAACTTACCACAGAAAATATTGCACAATATTTAGATGATGCATTGATGGTACAGACTCATCTGGTGAGCTCTCCAGAATCTATCAACCCAGAACTCTTTAGAAAAACAGCTGAAGACACACATAGCTATTTTTTAGCTATAGTTGCTGACGAACGGTTGCTGGGGATGGGGGTTATGACCAAAGTGGTCCATCCAGTGAATATAACCGGGCATATCAATAACATTGTTGTTCATCCAGATGCACGGGGGAAAGGTTTATTTAAAATTATTATGGATGAACTGGAGAAAAAGGCGAAAGAGTGGGGTTGTACTGATTTGGCACTTACTTGTTCTCGAGAAGCAGTGCAAGGAATGTATGAGAAACGAGGGTACAGAGAAAAAGAAACACGATATTATCTCTTGAAAATCTAATGACAGTAGAAGAAACTCAAAAACGAATAGATGAGATTGAGGCAGCACAATTGCTGCCTGATTTTTGGAATGATTCCGGTAAAGCTCAGACGATGATTAAGGAGTTGCAAGAGCTTAAGGACACCGCAGATGGAAAAGGTAAATATGATAAAAATAATGCTGTGATTACCATTGTGGCGGGTGCAGGAGGCGATGATGCTGAGGACTTTGCACGTATGCTTGTGGAAATGTATCAGAAGTATGCCGAAAATCGTGGGTGGGGGGTTGTGGTGCTTGATTCCAACACTAACGACCTAAACGGATACCGGAACATTGTATTTGAAATATTCGGCAAAGGTTCATACGGGGAATTACAAACTGAATCGGGGGTACATCGACTGGTGCGCATTTCTCCGTTTAATTCAAATGGTAAAAGACAAACTTCTTTTGTATTGGTTGAGGTATCTCCACAAGTCGATGATGTGAAAGAGGTAGACCTTAACGATGATGATTTGGAAATAAGTTTTGCACGTTCTGGAGGAGCAGGGGGACAGAATGTGAACAAACGAGAGACTGCAGTGAGGATTGTTCATGTACCCACAAATATTTCTGTAAACGTTTCCACAGAACGTTCTCAGCAACAAAACCGCGAAAAAGGGATGAAACTACTCGCAGGAAAGGTGTTTGCCTTTACTGAAGCACAACACAAACGTGAAATGCAGGGCCTCGCAGCTGACAAAACAGTAAAAATTGAATGGGGGTCACAAATACGCTCGTACGTCCTCCAGCCATACCAAATGGTAAAAGACCATCGCTCCAATACTGAAACCAGCCAAGTTGATAAGGTGCTTGCAGGAGATATTCAGTTATTTTTGGACAGTACCCCCGACATAGGATAAAATAGTATAGTTAGCATGTCAGATTATGATTTACTTCGATAACGTTTCAAAAACGTACAATGACGGAAGTGGCGTTGCCCTTGAGGGTGTTTCTTTTCAGGTCGCCCCGAAAGAATTTATTTCCATAGTTGGACACTCTGGGGCTGGTAAAACTACACTCCTAAAAATGCTCATTGCTGAGGATAAGCCAACTGATGGCCAAGTTTTTTTTGAGTCGCTAGATATTCACCAAATTCCTCGTAATAAACTACCAAAGTACCGTCGCAAGATTGGTACTATTTTTCAAGACTTTAAACTTCTGCCTCATAAAACTGCATATGAAAATATTGCCTTTGCAATGGAGGCAAATGGACGCTCTGATGATGAGATTGCGGAAAATGTACCGCAAGCCTTGGCACTAGTGGACCTGGAAGACAAGATTTGGAATTTCCCTGGTGAGCTTTCTGGAGGAGAGAAGCAACGCGTAGCAATTGCACGCGCAATTGTAAACCAGCCAGACATAATCATTGCGGACGAACCTACTGGAAATCTTGATCCGATTGCAACCTATGAAGTAGTGCAAATATTGAGGAAAATTAATGATCTTGGTACGACGGTAATTATGACCACCCATAATAAGGGAGTTATAGATGAGTTGGAAAAGCGGGTGATTACTATGGACGAAGGTCGCATCGTTCGCGACGATAAAGAAGGTAAATACGTATTATAATTATTATGTGGATAGCATTTAAACGAATAGTTCGAGCAGGTTTTGTAGGATTTTGGCGTAACGCATTTGTTTCACTGTCAGCTATATTTGTGATGGCGGTGTCGCTCTTTGTGATTGGTTCGACACTGATGGTAGATACCCTACTAGGAGTCTCTTTAGAAAATGTGCAGGACAAGGTAGATATCAATGTATATTTTGTTCCCAGTGCAGAACAGACTGACATAGACTTATTACAGACATCACTTGAGTCGTTACCGGATGTTGAGGAAGTGGTGTTCACCTCACGTGAGGACGCACTTGCTGCATTTTCAGAGTTACACAAAAATGATGAGACAATTATGCAAGGTCTTGAGGAGCTTGGAGATAATCCCTTAGGCTCGTCATTGTCTATTCGTGCACATGACACCTCTCAGTATGAAGGTATCGCATCATTTCTATCTGAACAACAAGCTGTCGAAGATCCCCAACAACCACTTATTGATGAAGTAAACTTTATAAAAAATCAGGAAGCAATAGATAAACTGACAGCAATCATTGGGGCAGTAGAAAATGCCACATTTATCATCATGCTTGTTTTGGTCGCAGCGTCTATCCTAATTACTTTCAATACGGTTCGTTTGACGGTGTACACTACCCGAGAAGAGATTTCAGTGATGCGGTTAGTTGGTGCAAGTAACATGTTTATTCGAGGTCCCTTTATGCTACAGGGGATTATGTACGGAATGGCAGCTGGGGTTTTAGCACTTCTTATTATGTACCCTCTGGTGCTATGGCTTGGTCCAGGGACAGAACAATTTTTCCAGTTTAACTTATTTGAATATTTTGTATCAAACTTTGGATATCTCTTTGCGGTGCTGGTAGGAACAGGGATACTTATGGGGGTTATATCAAGTTCATTGGCAGTGTCGAGATACTTACGAGTGTAATAATTAAACAACAAGATGGCAAAGGCAACTAAGACGAAGAAAGGTAAAACAAGCACAAAATACATCTTCGTCGTCGGTGGTGTAATGAGCGGAGTTGGAAAAGGAATTGCCTCATCTTCCATCGCGAAGATTTTACAAGCACGAGGACTTAGTGTGACTGCTATAAAAATTGATCCATATGTGAATGTGGATGCGGGAACTATGAATCCTACTGAACACGGTGAGTGTTTCGTGCTGAAGGATGGTCTTGAGACTGATCAAGACATGGGGAACTATGAACGATTTTTAAATATTGATATTCCTGGGCTGAACTACATGACTACCGGGAGCATCTATCAGGCAGTAATCGCAAAAGAACGCAATCTAGGCTATGGTGGACGAAATGTACAAGTAGTGCCTGATATTCCTGAAGAAGCAATTCGCCGCATCAAGCTTGCCGCAGAAGAAGCTAAAGCTGACGTAGTACTTATTGAAGTAGGAGGTACTGTGGGTGAGTACGAAAGTATTCTCTTTATTGAGGCAATTCGTATGATGAAGACAGAAACACCGGATGATGTTGCCACGGTGATGGTGAGTTATTTACCAGTGCCCGGAAGTATTGGGGAAATGAAGACTAAACCAACTCAGCATGCGGCACGTACTCTTAATAGTTCAGGTGTGTTTGCAGATTTAATTCTTGCACGTGCACCGGTCATGCTCGATAAAAAGAGAAAAGAGAAAATAGCCAAGTTTTGTAATGTAAAAGTTGAAAATGTAATTTCAGCTCCCGATGTTGAAAGTGTCTATGATATTCCACTGAATCTCGAAAAGGGACATCTTTCAGATCGACTGTGTGATTTACTGAGCTTGCTGTGCTCGAAGAAGTCCAATATGTCTGAATGGAAGCGATTTGTCGCTCGTTCAAAGAATACTAAAGACACTGTAGAAATTGCGGTTATAGGTAAGTACTTCAGTTCAGGAGACTTTGTACTTTCAGATGTGTATATCTCTGTTTTAGAAGCTATTAAGTATTCTTCATATAAGCTCGGTCTAAAAGCAAATATTACCTATCTTTCCTCATTTGATTTTGAAGATGCAAAAAACCTAAAGAACTTGAAAAAGTATGATGGTATTTTAGTGCCAGGTGGTTTTGGAAAAACAGGTATTGACGGAAAACTTAGGGTGATTGAGTATGTGCGAAAGAATAGAATTCCTTACTTTGGTATTTGCTACGGTATGCAACTTGCTGTACTTGAGTTTGCAAAAAATGTCTTAAAGATGAAAGAAGCCAGTACTGAAGAAATAGATCCTAGTAGTAAAGATTTGGTCATTGGTGTTATGGATGAGCAGAAGGAAAAAATTGCAAAAGGGGACATGGGTGGCTCTATGCGTTTGGGGCAGTATCCTGCAGTTCTTAAGAAAGGTTCAGTAGTGCATAAAGCATACAAAGATACTAATATTCTCGAGCGACACCGCCATCGGTATGAAGTAAACCCAGCATATGTTATGGAGCTAGAAAATGCAGGTATTACTTTTTCAGGAAAGTCACCTGACGGGCGATTGATGGAAACTATGGAATTATCATCAGACGTACATCCATTTTTTGTTGGAGTACAGTATCATCCGGAGCTGCAGGCACGGCCGTTGAGCCCGCATCCTCTGTTCACCGCATTCATCAAAGCCTCCTACGAAAGTAAATAAATCATCTCATCTACTGGATTGTGATGCGAAAAAGAACCCTCAATGTACAAATACGTACACCTCGGGTTCTTTTTCTTTCACGCCTTGTATATGAGCGATTTACTTACTTTCTTCCTTGAGATTTAAAACAATTTTATTAATTAGATCAATATGAAAAACTAAAACCAAACGACCCAAATATCTGAGTCGTTTGGTTTTTATCTAGTGATGGTATACTAACAACATTATTTGTAGAAAATCATTAGTATGCATCAGGGAAATTGGAAATGTAGTAAATGTGGCGGAGCTATTACAGAATTACCGTTTGAACCGCGAGGTGAGGCGGGACTGACCTGTAGAGCTTGTTATGGGAAGCAGAAAGACGCAGAAAAGACAGATGCTGGAGCCTCTGAAATGCCCGGTGACGCATCTGTGGCCCAAGAAGCTCCTAATATGCAAGATATGCCAGAAGATGCGGGTGGGGCTGGAGAACAGCCACCAGCGCCAGATTTTGATGATATGCCAGCTGCACAAGACAAACCAAAGCACTCTGGTGATTGGAAGTGCGCCGGATGTGGTTCAGCGATTACAAGTCTTCCATTTGAGCCACGGAGTACAGAAAATTTAAAATGCTTAGATTGTTTCAAGAAAAGCAAGGGACATTAAGAAAATATTAAAGACCGGAAGCAATGCTTCCGGTCTTTAATATCTATACACAAAAAGTATTTTTTCTGGTATGGTGTTTATATGACTGATACAAAAAGAACAGGTTACTGTGTTAAGTGCCGAGATAAAGCGGGACGTGAAATGTCAGAAGTAGAGATTGTTACTATGAAGAACGGACGTAAAGCTGCTAAAGGGAAATGTGCAGAGTGTGGTACAGGAATGTACCGAATCCTTGGGAAGGATGACCCAGATGCTTCATAAGTAACGTTGTAGTATACAAAAGCCAGAAGCTTTGCTTCTGGCTTTTGTGTTGTAGGGGAAAAGTACATTGCATGTGCACGGCAATAGCTTGATACTTAACAATATATGAAAAAAATATTGTTTACTGTTTTTGCGCTTATTCTTCCAGTGTCTGCATCAGCACACACACGTTGGTTTGCAGAAGGGGAACTTGTTGCCTTTAAGACAGCAGAACCAACAGCCCTGTACATAGCCGCGTGGGCGCTAATTATCGCCATTGTGGTTACTGTGGGAAGTGTATTGCATCAACGTAACATATTTCGTTTAGGATTCCTTCGCCCTAAAGCTGGTCATGCGTATGAACGCGCTGCGTCTACGTTCGCAATGATATCGGGGTCCTTCTTCCTGATTGCAGGTACTCATGAGTATTTATTTTCCCCTAACCTAACTCACGAAATTGGAATACCACATATTCTTATTTTTATCCAAATAGCTATTGGTATAGCGTTTATGCTGGGTATTGGAACACGCTCGTTCGCTCTGGCATTGGGTGGGCTCTGGGTAACTACATTTTATTATGCAGGTCCGGTTGCTGCATTAGAGGATATTTGGGTGTTGTCTACCGCTGCATTCATCGCAGTAATGGGTAATGATTATTTCTCTCTTATTTCATTTTCCTACTTTAGGGAGAAACTCCAACCTTTTAAGAGCTATGCATTGTCATTTTTACGACTTGGTACCGGTATGACACTCATTGTGCTTGGATTTTCAGAAAAAATACTTCATCCAGAGTTCGGGATAAATTTTCTCACACAACATAATTGGAATTTTATGCAAATGCTTGGTTTGAATTATTCAGACTATTTGTTTGTGATTTCAGCAGGCTCTATTGAGATACTGTTTGGTCTTGTATTTGTTTTGGGAGTTGTGACGCGACTCAATGCATTGGTGGTTGCTATTGTTTTTACCGTCCCATTATTTATATTGGGACCAATTGAGCTGGCGGGCCATATCCCTCATTTTGCAGCAGTACTAATGCTTTTATTGTTTGGCAACGGCGGACATTTCCTTGTGTTTAAAAAGTATAAAGACGCCCAGGTGGGGCAGGGTAATTAATGCTGAAATTTTTATAGGAGTATGGTACTCTAATGCGCACAAAGCTACCATACCCGATCGTCTAATGGTAGGACTACGGTTTTTGGTGCCGTCAATCCAGGTTCGAGTCCTGGTCGGGTAGCAAATATACAAAAAGACCCTTGAGGGGTCTTTTTGTATATTTGCTACCCGAAGAAAGCGGAGATTTCGACCGGGCTCGAACGACGGAGCATTGTGAGCTTGCCGAACAGCGAGTCGCGTTCAGCGTTCTTAGGAGCGCAGCGAGTTAGAAAAAGTGGGACGAGTCCTGGTCGGCCAATGAAAAACAAAAGACCACTAGCCCAAGAGTCAGAGTTTTTGCATGTGCTATATTTAACATACTATGGAAAAAATAATTGGTGTAATGGGGCCAAGTAATACTTCTGATGAGGTACTTAAGAATGCGTATGAAGTAGGAAAGCTCGTCGCACTGTCTGACACCGTCTTACTTACTGGAGGTATGGGAGGTGTGATGGAGGAGGCTTCGCGAGGAGCGCATGAAGCTGGTGGAATGGTTTTAGCCATTTGCCCAACTGATGACAAAAATGACCTTAATCAGTACGTGGATATTCCTGTTGTAACTGGAATGAAAAGCGGACGGAACTACATGAATATACTATCCTCAGATATTGTCATTGCGTTTGGGGGTGTTTCAGCTGGAACACTTTCTGAAATTGCATATGCAGTAGGGCTTAAGCGACCAATTATCTTTATTGGCGCGTCTGATGCAATGAAAGGACATCTCTCTGAATTTGATATAGAAACTTTCTTTTTTGCCGAAAGCTTAAAAGAGGTGTCGAATATTCTACAGGAGTTAGTGTCCAAGATTTAAATACTTTACACAGTTATGTCCGGAATTATAAAATTTGACATTTATCTTGAGTAGAACGAATTAATCATGCTACTCCTCTACAAAACCCCCGCCTATCGAACTAGCTGATAAGTACTATCTATATTGCTATGTTTGTGACATAATCCTGCCAATGAATAATTTTAAAGGAGGTGGAGGATTTAAGAAAGGAGGAAACAACTTTGGTGGTAAACCAAAATTTGGAGGAGGAGGTGATCGACACTCTGGAGGTGGAAATAAATTCGGTGGAGGAGGTGACCGGAATGACCGTCCATCAACAAATTCTGAACAATTTAAAGCAACCTGTACTGAGTGCCGTAAGTCATGTGAAGTGCCATTTAAGCCTTCAGGTGACAAACCTGTGTATTGTAGCGACTGTTTTGGTCGGAAATTATCTAATAACGAAAGCCGAGGTGAGCAACATGGTGGGCGAAATAGTCAGCCCGATGACAACAAAGCACCACGGTCGCAACGTTCAGCACGACATGATGCACCGCGTAGACAAAGTGATTTAGCGCTTTCTAACATGCAACGACAGTTGGCGAGTCTTGAGGACAAGTTAAATCGCGTTTTAGAGATTATCAATCCGCCAGTACCATCTGCAAAAGTTGCACTGGTCGTAGCTGAAGATACTCCGAAAAAAGAACGAAAACCAAAAAAGGTGCCCGTAGTAAAAGCTGTGCCTAAAAAACTACCTCGTAAAGCATCTGCTAAAAAAACTCCTAAAATACCAGCAGTGAAAGTCCCTGCGAAACCTGCTGCTAAGACTGCAGAGAAGAAAGTTGTTAAAAAAACAACAAAGAAAGCAGTGGCTAAAAAAGTGGTGAAGAAGACAGTTAAGAAAGCAGTGAAGAAGTAATACTATTGATGTAGGAACACAAAAGCCGGAAGCTCAGCTTCCGGCTTTTGTGTTTTAAATGCACAGTTGCCCTTTAGGTGAGGCGGTTACTCTATAGTTGCATTAATGTCCCCTCTGCAAACAGGTCGTTGGGCATATTGAGGTGTAGGTGGGTTGTGTAGAGTTCCGTGGGGACGGTGATGTCTGCTAGATACAGGTCACCGAGATACTTCTGTGCTTCAGCTTCTTTAAAACCAATCTTAGGTAGAGCGAGAGTCATTGTAGCAGTAGCGTGGATAGTGGGAGTATTCGGCATTCCACTGGTAGTGTCTAAACCTGAGGGAGTATCTAATGACAAAATAGGCACGTCTGAAGTATTTGCGTGTTCAATAAGTGATGCGTAGTTGCTTCGGGGGTCACCAGAAATACTGTAGCCAATAAGAGCATCGATGATAAGTGAATATGAGCCAGCGACGAAGTTGTCGGCAGTACGTATAGAAATTGAAAGTTCTGCAAGAGCCCTGAGTTGCTGCATGGGCACCTTAGCAAGTCTTTCTTTGTCCGTAGCAAGAATCACTTCCACTGTGACACCTTTTTGATGGAGATAGCGTGCCGCTACAAGGCCCCCTCCTGCATTGCCTCCCGTACCCGCAAGTATTAATACAGGTTTCTGTTGTGGGGAGTCTTGCAGAAATCGTGTATGTGCAAGGTCCGCTAGGTTACGTCCTGCCTGTTCCATCATCTGGGGGAGGGATATATTGTATTCCTCTATCATCAAGCGGTCGACTTCGCGCATCTGATCAGTTGAAATAAATGGAACTTCTTGTGTGTATATAGATATAGACATACATAGGAGTATATCAGTTTTCTTACAGCTCACAGTGGCATGCTAGTATTAGAAAAATAAACAATATATGGATACAAACAGTAAAAATAAAGAAATAATGGATGTGGTGTTGTCTTTATTTGAAGAAAAACTAGACGCACCGATGGAATTTAATTTTAAAGCTGGCGGGAAAACTTATCCGCTTACCTGCACGGATGATTGTTTGGTAGCTAGTGCCCAACGTATGAAAAAAGTAGCTGAGGCAATTCTTGAAGATATTCGAAAAGAAGATAATTATCATAAGGAAAAAGCAGCAGTTCGACTCCTGAGACTTTTTGAGTCTTACGAAAAGCTCGCTGCGTCATTTGCTGAAATGCACCAATCATATCCAGAGGCCGCATCAGCGTTGCAACAACAGATTCCTGCTTTTGCAACGTTAGAGCATTCTGGTTCTGAAGTGTGGGAGAGAATTAAAGATAAGGTGTAAGTTATGATTGATATTGATTTTGAAAAAGAAATAAAGATTCACCTTGATGAAGTATTAAAGTTGCAAACTTCAACGGGACTTTTTACCGCATCGGCATCAGACGTAACTACTGGATACAATAAAGCGTGGTTGCGTGACGTATATTTTATGACACTAGGTTTTCAGTCTGCCCAACAGTGGGAACCCGTTGGAAAGGCAGCCAAAGCTTTACTGACTATACTTTGTACCCATAAAGACAAAATTAATTGGGCTATTAAAAATAAACCCCATGAAAGCTGGCAATATATCCATGCACGCTACAACCCTGAAACATTTGAAGAATATTGGGAAGACTGGGGGAATAAACAAAATGATGCAGTTGGTGAGATTTTACATCTACTTTCTTCCTGTGAACTTTCTGGGTCACACGTAGTAGAGTCAGACAACGAAAAACAAATGGTACAAATGTTGGTTGACTACTTGAATACTGTTGAATATTGGCAGGATCCAGACTCGGGTATTTGGGAAGAAGAACAAGAGGTGCATGCATCGTCAATAGGTGCTGTGGTCGCAGGACTAAAACTTGCCTCACAACTTCCATATGTAACGGTTCCTGAGGGGGCTATAGAAAAAGGTGAAAAAGCACTACGGGAATTATTGCCTCGTGAGTCAGAAAGTAAGTTTTGTGACCTTGCACTTTTGACGCTTCTCTATCCATTTGAGGTAGTTACTCCTGAGGAAGCAAAAGAAATATTACGAAATGTTGAATACTTTAACACTCGTGATAAGGGGATTATACGGTATCGAAATGATAGATATTACAACAACAATGATGATGGATACAGTGAAGAGGCAGAATGGTCTATGGGACACGCGTGGCTTGCAATTATTTACGCAGAAATGGGAAACGTTGAAAAGCAACAGACTACTTAGAAAAAGCCCGCCAAACCATCAATGCCGATGGCAAAATACCAGAACTCTACTACTCACATACGGAACGTTCTAACGATAATATTCCTCTCGGGTGGGCAGAGAGTATGTATGTGGTCGCGTTAGTAAAAGTACAAAAACTTCTGCAGTCACAGTAGAAATAAACTTCCCATGATTACGTATACTATTGGAACAACGCACAGGTTATTTATATACAGTTAATAAAGCAGAAACATATGCAAGAAATTGATTTAAAGAGCATTAGCACCATTCGAATGCTTGCAGTAGATGGAGTTGAGAAAGCAAACTCAGGCCACCCGGGACTTCCTATGGGTGCTGCACCAATGGCGTACGCTCTATGGAAAGGTTTTTATACACATAATCCAAAGAACCCTGATTGGCTAAACCGAGATCGATTTGTGCTTTCTGCTGGGCATGGATCGATGCTGCAATATGCACTACTGCACTTGTCTGGGTATGATGTTTCTCTCGAAGACCTGAAGCAGTTTCGACAGTGGGGGAGTAAAACTCCTGGACATCCAGAGTACGGTCATACCCCAGGGGTAGAGTTGACCACTGGGCCACTTGGTCAAGGTTTTGCTACGGGTGTAGGAATGGCCATGGCTGAAAAATTTCTTGCTCAAACATACAATACCGATGAGTATGCGGTAGTTGACTACCATACCTACGGTATTGTCTCTGATGGAGACCTTATGGAAGGAGTCGCATCAGAAGCAGCGTCTATTGCAGGTAACCTTTCTTTAGGGAAACTTATTTATTTATACGACAGCAACAGTATTTCTATTGAAGGGTCTACCGACCTAGCTTTTTGTGAAAATGTGGGTAAACGTTTTGAAGCGTATCATTGGCAAGTGATTCATGTTGAAGATGGTAATGATGCACAAGCAGTCACTCAAGCGCTAGAAGAAGCAAAAAATGATGAACGCCCATCACTTATTATTTCAAAAACGCATATTGGCTACGGAAGTCCAAAAGCAGATACATCTGGAGCTCATGGCTCACCGCTTGGTGAGGAAGCACGATCTGAAACACGTGAGTTCTACTCATGGCCAGATGAAGACTTTTTTGTGCCCGAGGATGTTGCTGAACATATGCTTGGTGCAGTTGAACGTGGTAATACTTCTGAACAAGAGTGGAACAAAATGTTTGCAGCGTATCAAACTGCAGAGCCGAAAAAGGCAGCGGAGTTTCTAAAACTCTCTTCTGGAGAGCTTCCCGATGGGTGGGATGCAGATTTGCCCGTCTTCTCACATGAAGGAGATGCTATTGCAACACGAAGCTCATCAGGAAAAGTGATGCAGGTATTGGCGGACACTATCCCAACTTTCATGGGAGGATCAGCCGATTTAAACTCTTCAAACAAGACAGAGCTAAAAGATAAAGGCGAGTGGACATGTACCAATCATGAAGAACTAGGACGTAACATGCACTATGGGGTACGCGAACATGGTATGGCTGCTATTACAAATGGTCTTGCTCTGTCTAAAGCAGTGGTTCCATTTGCTGCAACATTCTTTATGTTCTCAGACTACGCACGAGGTGCGATCCGACTTTCGGCATTAATGGGCGTCCGTGCGATATATGTGTTTACTCATGATTCAATTGCTCAAGGTGAGGACGGTGCGACGCATCAACCAATAGAACACCTTGCAAGCTTTAGAGCATTACCAAATATGCATGTATTGCGTCCTGCCGATGCAAATGAAGTAGTGTATGCATGGAAGCATGCCGTCTCTCGTACTGACGGTCCTACGATGCTTATTTTATCTCGGCAAAATCTCCCGATACTTAACCGTGAAGTATATGCGCCCGCGCAGATGGCTGAGAAAGGCGCCTATATACTTAATCCGGAGGTGACAAATCCTGAAGCAATCCTTATTGCAACGGGTTCTGAAGTACATTTAGCTATTGCTGCGATGGAACAGATGAAAGAAGATGGTATTGCAGTACGCGTAGTAAGTATGCCTTCGTGGGAAGTGTTTGCTGAACAGTCTACAGAATATCGAGATGAAGTATTGCCACCAAGCATTACTAAGCGTGTAGCTGTTGAAGCGGGCTCACGCTTTGGATGGGAACGACATGTCGGGCAGTATGGAGGATTTGTCACAGTAGATTCTTTTGGAGCCTCTGCGCCAGGAGGAGTCATGATGGAGAAGTTCGGCTTCACTATTGAAAATATAGTTAACGTAACAAAAGAGCAGATTGCACAAAATTAAAATTTTAAAATAATAAATATATGAGTAAACCAAATGGCATCACAACAAAAATATTTCTTGATGGTGGAGATCCTACTGAGACAAAAGAAATCATCGAGTTACTAGGATTCCTTGACGGTCAAACGACCAATCCAAGTCTTGTCGCGAAACATCCTTCATTTCAAGCATGCAAAGAAGGGGACACTCCTTGTACTAATGATGATTTATGGAAAGCATATCGTGAGATTGTGACTGCAATTTCTCCTCTGGTGCCTGAGTCAGTATCTATTGAGGTGTATGCGGACGATGATACTACTGCAGATGACATGATTGAAAAAGGACTTGAGCTTAATACATGGATTCCAAATGCGCACATTAAACTTCCCATCACTACTGCGGGACTTACCGCCGCCGAAGTTCTTGTTGGAAAAGGATTGCGTGTAAATATGACATTGTGCTTTACCCAGAGTCAGGCTGCTGCTGTGTACGCTGCAACAAAGGGCGCAAATCCTGGAGGGGTGTATCTCTCGCCATTTGTCGGTCGTCTAGACGATCGAGGCGAAAATGGTATGAGTTTTATTAAAAACGTTGGCAAGATGTTTGAAGGGAGTGACGGACATGTCTCTCCATTAGTGGCCAGTGTACGTTCGCTTGATCACTTCATGTACACACTTGCTATCGGGGCAGATATTATCACTGCTCCAGGTAAGATTCTACGAGAATGGGCGGAAGCCGGGATGCCAGTGCCTGATGAATCGTTTGAGTATAATTCGAACGATTTAACTGACTTTCCTTATGAAGAACATGACCTATCCGCCGACTGGAAAAGCTTTGATTTATCGCATGATTTGACAAAGAATGGACTTGAACGGTTTGCATCAGACTGGAATAATTTACTGGGGTAAGGTAAAGAGGGCATGTCTACTGAAATAATTATTTTTATTGCTGAAACAGTAACAACTTTTGGAGCGATACTTATTGCGCTGACTGCTTTACGTGTGCATCATCGAGTCTGGAAACAGCACAAGATAAACAAAGCAGTCTTCGGAGAGATGCAACGTGAACGACTGCGAGGGCACATTGGTATTGGTTGTTTTGTCTTCGGTTATGTTGTGAAGTCGTACGTACTGTTTTTTATTATGTAGTAACAAACACAAATCAAAGTAATCAATCCCCGCTTTAGTGATGCCACTAAAGCGGGGATTCATGTCTAAATCTGAGTGTGTCCATTGGCAGTTACGTTACACTTCTAAGCAAACTTATTTAGTTTTTTCAATCATTTCAACAATGTGTTGGACGAGTTCGTGTAGTGGAGTATCAGCTTTCCCGAACTCAGCGTCTACACCCAGCGCAGCGAGTTGAGCATCAGTTTTTATATTGTCTGTGCGATTAGTGAGCACAATAATTGGAATTGCATGAGAATCCGAGTTTGATTTTATTGCTTGTGCCATATCGTATCCACCAATTTTTGGCATGGTAATATCTGTGATAATTATATCAACATCATTATTGTTGTCACGAAGCTTCTCCAGTCCTTCAACACCATCCACAGCGGAGATACAGTGTGCTCCTTCGAGCTCTAGCTTTCGGACAAGCATATCTTCAATAAAACTATCGTCTTCAACCAATAGTATTTTTTTACCTTCCAATTTCATACACAAAATGAGTTTATCTGTTTTTAATAAAATAAATGTAGTTCTTACTTATAGTAGATTGTACCCTTCTTCTACAGAGAGGCAAAATTATAGTAGACTATTAGTATGAGTGTTTCTCAAGAGTATCTTGAATATGTGTTGGACCTGCTGTCACCGATAGGGCACGTGGATACCTCTAGGATGTTTAGCGGAGTGCTCCTAAAAGTAGGTGGAAAGCAGTTGGGTATTTTGTTTAACCAAACACTGTATTTTAAAGTGACTGATTTAAACTTGCAGGAAGAATACAAAGAAAAGGGGTCAGTTCAATTTACCTACACACGAAAGGATACAGTTGATCCTGTAGTGATTAAAAATTGGTGGTCAGCTCCAGAAAGTGCAATGGACAATGGGGAAGAAATCGTGCGTCTGGCAGAAACGGTGCTCCGCCAAACAGAATAGATTGTCTTGTTTTTTGTAGGATACATTGGATATTTGATGATTCTTAGATAAAACCTATTGCATTATATGTGTAATATGCTTTAATTCCCCTAACAAAGCACGCTCCATTGCAGAAATGTTCTGTAAAAGGTAACAAGAACGGTGAAGTGTAGGTTTGTAGTTAAAAGATAATCCGCATTTCAAGATGACAGGAAAAATTGCACGAGTAACAGACCGAGGTTTCGGTTTCATTACTCCAGACGAGGGAGACAAAGACGTATTCTTCCACGCTAAGGATCTTATTGAAGCAGAATTCAATGACCTTAAGGAAGGTGACGCAGTTACATTTGATGTTGAAGAAGGACCGAAAGGACCTGCTGCAATGAATGTTGCTGTTGCGTAAGCACAGTCACTATAAAAACCCGTTGCCATAGTGCAACGGGTTTTTATTTTGTGTATACTATTTATATATGGGAATACAAGCATTAGTCATTATTGTTTTATTAGGTCTCCTGTCTTTTTTTGGGTTTCGTTCAGCACAGGCTCCAGAGACAGAAATAATGAAGACTGAAACTGAGAGTGTTCAGGAGAGGCATGCAACTGAAGATATCTCTGTTACTGGCGGCCAGGGTGAAGAGGTACGTATTGGACGCCTGATAAATACTGTTGATATGAGTAATAGTGGCCTCACCTCTGTTCCAGGCACTGTATTTGAAAAAACAAAAACTGCAGTATTGAACCTTTCAAACAATACTCTTTCAGGCGCACTCCCTGCGGAAGTTCGGCATTTACAAAATTTAGAGGTTTTAGACCTAAGCAATAATAACTTTACAGGCGTACCTGCAGAAATAGGGCAATTGCATAAACTGGAAATACTAAACTTGTCTGGTAATCCAATTACGGGCTTACCATTAGAGCTCGGAAATTTAAAAAATCTTAAGGTTCTAAATTTACGTGAAACTGATTACTCCCAGCACGACCTCGATATTATAAAAACTTCTTTACCTGCTAGTACTGAGATTGAAATATAATAAACCAAAAGATCCACAGCTTTGCTGTGGATCTTTTGGTTTGTTGGAGGAATTCTGATTTACCCATACGCATCCTTTTGGGCATACACTGAGATAGTTCTCCTCTTGCGTGCTTTGCCTTTGGACTTATGTTTATGTGAAGGGTAGGTTTTTATTATAGTAAATTTTTCGCCAAGGAAATCAATAAGTCTTTCTTCAGAGTATACATATTCTTGTGCGCCGATAACGGGGTGAATATATGAATTTTCTTCGGTACCTGGTCGTTCTTCAATGAGGCGGCGGGTATGGATATCCTCATCTTTAAGAAAAGTTTTCATAAAGAGGTACCCTCCAGGTTTAAGTACACGATATATTTCATCGCGCAAGAGAGCTCTGTCTTCTGCGTTGAGAAAGTGGGAGCTCATCATGTCTAAAGCAAGAATTTGAGAGTTGTCTGCGATGTTTGGATGGAGGCCTGCCATGTTACGTACTTCGTACTTTAAGTCTGAGCCTTCTTGTTCAGCCAGCATCTTTGCCTCTTTAATAGCAGCCCCGGACGAGTCATTTCCAATACCATGCATACCGAAAGTGCCCGCTAAGTAGAGCAGGTTACGTCCATTACCACAACCAAAATCGACTGCCGATGAAGTGGGGTTAAGGAGGGATCTCTTAGTATTTCGCTCTAGCCAACGAGTAAATTTTTCCAGATCACCACTTACCTCAACAGACATTGAAAGGTGCTCAGCATTTGTATACTCATTATCCCAAAATGCAGTACCATGACGGTTATTTTTTCTGTTTTTTACGTGTCGTGCCATATTGATAATTTGTTTGGTCAATTAGACCACAAACCTTGCTACTTTTGCAAATTATTGTATTGTTGCGGTATAAATAATAATACGTTATGGATGATAGATACATTTTTATATATGGAAGACACGCAGTGCTCGAGGCATTGACTTGTAAACCAGAAGTTATTTCTGGCCTGTTTCTTCGTAATGACGTAAAGCAAGAAGTTCCTCGAGAACTTCTTGCTCCTATTAAATTTGTAAATTCGTTTAAGGGAGACAACGTTCCTGGAGGAGTAGATCCGAAGGCGGTACACCAAGGAATGATTGCGCAAATTGATCGTCAAAAACTCGTGATGACTTATGAAGAGTTCCGAAAGACACTTGAGGTAACCAGTGACACCTGTCTTGCTATGCTTGGAGAAGTACAAGACCCTCACAACGTAGGGGCAGTAATTCGTTCGGCTGCTGCGTTTGGCGTGGCTGCTGTGCTTATTCCAAAACATCGGCAGGCGGGAGTCACCGGAACTGTGGTAAAAGTTTCTGCTGGAATGGCTTTTAAAGTACCTTTGGTGGAAGTAGGGAATGTAAATCGGGCAATTGAAGATATGAAGAGAGAAGGTTTTTTTGTGTACGGACTTGATGGGGGAGGAGATACCGATATGACTACCGAACAGTTTACAAAACCCACTATGTTTGTGCTTGGTAATGAAGCCGAGGGTATTCGCGAAAAAACAGCGGAACATTGTGACATGGTTATAAATATCCCAATGAACAAACGTTGCGAATCACTCAATGCTTCTGCATCCGCGGCAGTGGCCTTCTATCAATGGTCCGCACAGCATCCAGGTGCGCTGTCATAATTTTATGAAAGAATTCACATTTGTTACAGGGAACCAGAAGAAGGTTGAAGAGATGGAGCGGATACTTGGTGTTGAGCTAAGCCACCAGACTATTGATTTGTCTGAGATACAGTCATTAGACTTGGAGAAGGTGGTTACTGCAAAAGCAAAAGTAGCCTATGCAGAGATTGGTTCACCGGTGATTGTGGAAGATACTTCACTTACGTTTAATGCACTTGGAAGGTTGCCGGGAACGTTCATTAAATTCTTCGCTGAAGAGCTGGATTATGCTGGCCTATGTACACTCTTAGAACACAAGGAAGATCGCTCAGCTGTAGTACGTGCTTGCATCGCTCTTTATGACGGTGATACGATGCAAACTTTTTTGGGTGAATGTGAAGGGACAATTGCAAATATGCCTCATAGTGGAGAAGGGTTTGGCTTTGATTGTATATTTATTCCTGAAGGATATGAGAATACGTGGTCAGAGTTGGATAATGAAGTTAAAGACAGCATGTCGCATCGATCACGCGCCTTACAAAAATTGGCATCGTATTTAGAAAAGTTGAATTAAGGAAGTAATAGGTAGATAATACACATATGAATAAACAACATATACATTTTATATTAGGAGTATTGGTAGGTGCAGTTGCTGTAACTCTGGTTGGTGATTTTACTGGGAGTAAAGACGAAGCAACAATTACTAATGAGTTACGTGCACAGTACTTTGCTTCAGAAGTAGCGACAATGGTAAGCCCGCACAATATACGTGAACGAATTAGCCATGGAGATGATGGATTCATTCTTGTAGATGTACGCGCAAAAGAAGATTATGAGCGTGAACACGCAGTTGGTGCAATTAACATTGATACGTCTCAAGACTTAGACGTGGTACTCGCTGAATTTGAAGCATTACCGGACAATAAAGAAATCATTATTTACTGTTACAGTGCTGCGTGTATGAACGGACGTAAGGCAGGTAACTTCTTGGCTGACAATGGTATGTATGTGAAAGAAATGACTATTGGTTGGAATGAGTGGCGGTATGGTTGGCAGATGTGGAACTATGATACAGAGTGGGATACATATAAAGTGGAGGATTATGTTGTTTCTGGGAGCGAACCTGGAGAGCTTTCTGAGTCTGTAGGTATTCCAGCACCGTGCCCGATTGGCGGGAGCTTGAGCTGTTAATGTATTTATTGAATGATGACTGATATTCCACAGACAATACGCGGACGCGTTATCACTGAGCATAAAGCCAGCTACATCGTAGTGGCTGACGATGCTGAATATGTTGCTACCGTACGTGGGCACTTTCATGATGAGGAAGAAAAGCGATTTCCAAAGGTTGGGGATTACGTTATATTGTCTGTTCTTGAAGAAGAAAAGGCTGTGATTGAATCTATTGAACCTCGTACCAGTGAAGTAGTGCGTAAGTCAGCACACGATGACACCATTCAAGTCATGGTCGCCAATGTGGATTATGTCTTTATTGTTATGGGTCTTGATGATGACTTTAACTTACGGCGACTTGAGCGATATCTTGTGCTTACCGAACAAGCGCACATTACCCCTGTAGTGATTCTCAATAAAGTAGATGTTGTTGAGGATGTTGATGTGTATCTACGTCAAACAAAAGAGGTTGTAAAGAATGTGCAAGTCTTTGCTGTAAGTGCAAAAACTGGAGAGGGAATGGATATATTTGCAACATATCTCAAAGACGGTGCTACGGGAGTGCTACTTGGTTCTTCTGGAGCAGGGAAGTCGACTATTACTAACCATGTATTAAAGGAGACTCTCCAAGCCACAAAAAGTGTCCGAGAAGTTGATAGCCGTGGGAGGCACACGACAACAACCCGTGAGCTATTTAAGCTCCCATCTGGTGGGTATTTGATAGACACTCCAGGGATGCGTGAACTGGGGTTTGTGCACGAAGAAGACATGTCCGACGGAACGTTTTCTGATGTAGAATTATTAACCTATCAGTGTACATTCCCCAATTGTGATCATATAAAAAGTGCAGGGTGTGCGGTACAAGAATCCTTGGATAATGGAACTTTGGACCAGAAACATTTTGAGAATTATCTAAAATTGCAGAAGAGAAATGCTGAGACACGACCTGCAAGAAAAAGGGATTAATACACAAGCGTGGTAAACAAGTTTGCCACGCTTGTTTATTTGGTATACTAATCTTACTAATAATCTAAATGACACACTATGTTTGAAGTAATTCATGAATTTGCAGTACTCGGGACAGCGTGCTTCATGATGGCTCTAGCGGTTGTGTGGTACTCACCAATGTTGTTTGGGAATCTCTGGATGAAAGAATTGGGCATTACTGAAGAAATACTGGAAAAGAAAAAGCCTGATATGTGGAAGCACATGATCCTTACATTCATTAGTTACACTGTGATGCTTGGTCTTCTTGCACAGATGGTGGTGTACGCACCTTTGTTGACACTGAGTCCTGTAGAGGCAGCTGGCTTATTAGTGCTGTTTATCGCTGCAGGAGCAATACCTGTCTCTTTGTTTGAAGGACGTTCCTATAAATATTATGGAATCCAAATTGGTTTTTATGCACTGTTTATTTTCTTAGGAACATTCATCTTACAGTACTGGCCTTGGTAAACATGTATGAAATTTATTCTGAACATTATTGTTGTAGGTATTGTGTTGACCACACTAGTTTTTTTGTATCAAAATTATAGTAATGATATTATGTCGGGCTTTTCAAGTAGTGATACATTGTTTACCGTGTATGTTGATACTGTCACAATGACTGTGACTGTTGCAGATTCTCACGATGAGCGCGTCCAGGGACTCTCTGGAGTAAAAGATTTACCTGATTTAGGAGGTAAATTGCTTATTTTTGATAAGGAGCAACAACATGGCATATGGATGAAAGATATGCAATTTTCAATTGATGTCATGTGGTTTAATAATGACCTTGAACTAATTTATATTGAAGAACAAATCTCACCAAATTCATACCCAAATGTATTTGCGCCTCCTGAAGACGCCCGATTTGTCTTGGAAGCAAACGCAAATCTTGTTAAAGCACTAAACATTCAACTAGGGGATAGATTGATACTTCCGTCATCAATCCTTCCAACAGACGTCAAGAAAAGATTGCAACAATAAATTATTGTGGCATAATGTGTCAACGCAGATGGTTGCTTGTGTGTATTTTAATACAGACAAGAGGAAAGTCCGGACACGTTTTCTTATTTATAAGTCAAAAAAGGTAGCGGGTAACCCCCGTCGCATTACATTGTAATCAGAGGTGCGAGCAGTGACGTATCTGAGCGAAAGCAAAGATACGTCTCTAGAGAGCGAAATATATTTCTAGAGACGAATCCGCTGGGTGACCAGTGGGGTGAAACGGCTAAATCCTTACCAGCGTGCAAGGCCGTGCCTATGATTTATTTCATAAGGAGAGCCGCATGAGATACGCAGTAATGTGTATCCTAGGTATATGACCATCCTAGAATTTTCTAGACAAAATCCGGCTTATCGCGTATACAAAAACCCCTTTTGGGGGTTTTTGTATATATGGTATTCTTTAGATATATTTATCACATAAGAGGTATTACTATGGAGGAACAATTTCGCCCACGATCACAGCGCGAGACTGTCGATAAAATTGAGGTTTCATTACGAACTATTGCACAGAACACAGTTGTTGTTGTATTTGGTTTGTTGCCAGTATTTTTTATTCCAGTATTTTTTGCCCCATTCGGGTATACAAAAACTCTGCTTGTTATCATTGGAGTGTTTGTTTCATGTATATTTTATAGCCTTTCAGTCCTTCGATCGGGGTCAGTGAAAATAAGCTCACCTTGGGCCCTAGGGGCGTTCTGGGGAGTTGCTCTTGTTACAGTAGTTTCTTCTCTTCTTTCAGGAGATATGGTAGATGCGTTTGTTGGTGACTCAATTGGAGTTCAGACGGGACTCTTCATGTTACTGATGGCAGTAACCATGAGTCTTTCATCGGTATTTGGTCAAACAAAGACCGCAGTAATGAGACTCTATCTTCTCTTGACAGTGAGTGCAGTGGCACTCGGACTGTTCCATTTGTTACGTATTATTTTTGGAGTAGATTTTTTGTCATTGGGAGTGTTCAACACTCTAACAAGCTCTCCTTTAGGTGGCTGGAATGATTTAGGGTTATATTTTGGTCTCACAATCCTTCTCTCATTGGTAGCGCTTGAACAGCTAAAATTAACAAAGTCTGGCAAGATACTATTTTCAGTAGTAGTGGGTCTATCACTCCTTATGCTGGCTGTAGTTAACTTCTTTGCAATCTGGATTGTGTTGGCTTTGGTTGGATTAGTACAACTTATGTACTCACTTACTAAAGAACGTTTTGTAGAAAAGACACTTCCACTTGAAGGTACTGCCGATAGAACGTCTATATTGTCGGTGGCACTTTCAGCTCTCGTGTTTGTGACGTCTCTCATTTTTATTATTGGGGGAAGTGCAATAGGGGGACTTGTTTCCGATGTTACAAACGTTTCGTATGTAGAGGTCCGTCCATCTTTGGAAGCAACGGTAGATATCGGACGACAGGTATATAAAGAAAATGCTTTTGTAGGAATAGGCCCAAATAAGTTTATCGATGCATGGCGTTTGTATAAAGATGTCTCAATCAATCAGACTGTATTTTGGTCGACAGATTTCGTTAGTGGGAATGGGTTCATAACTACACAGTTTGTAACTGGGGGCATCTTTACGGTCATAGCATGGGTAGTATTCTTTGGACTATTCTTTGTAGCAGGATTCCGTATGTTGTTTAAAACAGTACGAACTGAACCCTTTTGGTATTTTATTGGTACTTCTTCTTTTGTTGCTGCGGTATATCTTTGGAGCATGTCTATTGTGTATAGCCCTGGACCTGTAATACTGTTACTCACTGCAATCTTTAGTGGTCTAATGTTTGTGGCGTATGGTCCCCTTATGGGGACGCAGGGTAAGAGTTTCTCTATTGCAGCAAACAGAAAGGCTGGATTTATTCTAGTAGGTGTCGTGATGGTTGTTATCGTAGCTTCTGCCAGCTCATTGTATTATGCAGGGCGCCATTACGCGTCAGTCTACACGTTTAATGGCGTAGTAAAAGGACTAAATAGTAGCCAAACACTTGAAGACGTTGAACAGACTATTGCCTCAGTGTATGCAGTTTCAAATAATGACGCATATGCTCGACAACTCGCAGGATATCAGCTAGCTAAGATGAATGCGCTATTGAACCTGCAAGAACCAACATCAGAGCAACAGCAGGCATTTCAAACTGCAGCTGCCAATGGAGTGAATTCGGCTCAGTTAGCAGTAAGTACTGACCCAACAGATTCACAGAATTGGGCAACACTTGGTAGTATATATAGCATTCTTGCATCAGCGGGCGTAGAAGGTGCTCAGCAAAGAGCCACTGAGGCATTTGTTTCTGCACGGTCGTTTGATCCAACAAATCCTTCTTATGCACTATTTGAAGCACAACTTTCATCGCGAACAGGTGATGTTGAGACAGCCAGAGCATTAGCAATTGATGCCGTGCAGCTTAAACAGAATTACACTGACGCACTATTCTTTCTGACGCAGTTAGATATTGCGGCAGGTCGAGTTGAAGATGCTATTTCTACCACACAGGCTATTATTTCGCTTGAACCAAATAATCCAGCACGATATTATCAGCTTGGAGTTCTTGAATCTTCCGCTGGAAATATTGAAAATGCTATTTTAGCATTTACTCGTGCCGTTTCTCTTGATAAAGATTATGCCAATGCACGGTATTTCCTTGCTCTGGCATATATTCAGCAAGGTGACACGGTGGCAGCGCTTGAACAACTTGAGGAAGTAAAAGAATTGAACCCAGAAAATACTGATGTTGCAGATCTTGTGGAACAAGTAAAAAGTGGAAAAACACTTGAGATAGTACCGGAGATTTTTTCCTCTCAGATTAGCGAGCCTAAAGCTGTATCTGAAGAGGGTGGTGATATCACTGCTTCTGAATCACCTGATACACCGCTTGTAACCTCAGTTAATGGAGAAACAAACACTGAAGAGCTAACTGACCCTATAGAGTCACCTGAAGAAGTAAATTAATTTTCTGTATGGTAAAACGTGTTATTCAAATGATGTATAAAGAAGTACGCGGTCTACATCAGGCCGCGTATATTCTTGCAATGTTTGCATTTGGTTCGCAATTATTGGCTCTGGTGCGCGATCGTATGCTCGCACATCAGTTTGGTGCAGGAGTAGAATTAGATATTTATTATGCTGCGTTTCGTATTCCAGATTTGCTGTATGTATTGTTTGCGTCTACTTTGTCTGTGTATGTCCTCATTCCATTTGTTGTATCGAGAATTAATAAGGAAGATGCATCAGAAGCAAAAGCACTGCTTGGACAAGTATTTACGCTCTTCCTAATTTTCTATACGGTATTGGCAGCCATAGTGTGGCTTATTGCTCCGTATGTGGTGCCAATCTTGTTCCCTGGAATGTCTGAACATGGAGATCAAGTAGTAATGCTTCTAAGGATACTGTTATTACAGCCACTTTTCTTAGGTGTCTCTAGTCTGTTTGGAGTCATTACACAAATAGGACATCGATTTGTTCTCTATGCCATCAGCCCTCTTATTTATAACGTGGGTATCATTGTGGGTATTACATTCTTGTACCCTATTTTTGGATTATCGGGACTTGCATACGGTGTGGTTTTTGGTGCCTTGGGCCACATGCTTGTACAGCTACCATTAGTGCGTAGCAGTAGTCTTTCTTTTTGGATGGTAATGAAATTTGACTGGAAACTTATACTGGAGGTTCTTAAGGTTTCAGTACCAAGGGCAATTACACTGGCAATGCAGCAGGTTGTACTCCTTGTATTGGTGAGTATCGCAAGTTTGATGACAGTGGGTTCTGTCGCAGTTTTCCAGTTTGCGTTCAATCTGCAATCGGTGCCTTTGGCTGTTATAGGTGCGAGCTACTCCATTGCGGCATTTCCATTACTAGCGGATTTATATGCACAGAAAAAAATGGATGCGTTTCGTATACATATCATTTCAGCATTACGGCACATTATTTTCTGGTCGGTACCAGTAATTGGTCTGATCATTGTTCTTCGAGCACAAATGGTCCGTGTAGTACTTGGTAGCGGAGCATTTGACTGGGGAGACACACGTTTGACCGCAGCAGTACTGGCACTTTTGTGTATTTCTCTGTTTGCACAAGCAATTAACTTGCTTATGGTGCGTGTGTTTTACGCTGGTGGATTTACAAGGATTCCATTTTTTGTAACCATGTTTGGCTCAGTAACTGCGATTGTGTTTACTATTGTTTTGTATAAGGGATATGTAGCTTCAGAAGCCACACAGACAGCTGTGGAGACGTTAATGCGTATTGGGGAAGTACCAGGTTCTGAAGTGCTTACTTTGGCATTTGGGTATAGTGTGGCAATTATTTTACAGACAACGGTACTGCTAATACTTGCGGTTCGAAAATTTGGATTGCCCACAAATTGGATTCTTACACACGCTTTTCACTCAATACTTGCCGCAACTGTAGGAGGATTTAGTGCTTATTCTGCACTTAACTTCTTTATATTTGGTATTAATGAAGATACGTTTATCGGGATTTTCCTACAAGGATTTATGGGAGGGGTTGCTGGGATTGTTGGAGTGGTATCTACGTATTATATTCTCAAGTCACCTGAATTGAGGGAGATTCGCAAGTCACTACATGCTCGGAGGAAAAAGATTAAAATCATCGCATCACCAGATGAGATCATCTAGCCAAAATATTTTTGTACAAAAAAACTCAGTCTGTATGCACGGGAGATTTATTAGCAAATAGTACCGTTTTACGGTACAGTACACCCCAAATGAAACAAATCAGAAATTTTTCTATAATCGCACACATCGACCATGGTAAGTCGACGCTTTCTGATCGTATGCTTGAAGAGACCTCCACGGTAGAGGCTCGTAAGATGCAGGATCAAGTACTGGATTCGATGGAACTGGAACGTGAGCGGGGAATTACTATCAAGATGCAGCCAGTGCGCATGGACTATACTCGTGATGGAGTCGAGTACATTCTGAACCTGATTGATACTCCAGGTCATATTGACTTCTCATATGAGGTGTCACGAGCTCTTAACGCCGTTGAGGGGGTGCTTCTTTTGGTAGACAGTACGCAGGGTGTACAGGCGCAGACATTGAGTGTATTACAAATGGCAAAAGATTTAAATCTTACTATTGTGCCAGTGTTGACGAAAGTAGATATGCCAAATTCACTCATTTCCGAAGTGTCAGAAGAGTTAGTGAATCTGTTGGGATGTGATCCTTCTGAAATATTGCTTGCATCTGGTAAAACAGGCGAAGGTGTGCCCGAATTACTCAGTGCTGTTTGTGACCTTATTCCTGCACCACGAAAATCTCAATACGATGAATACAGAGGATTAATTTTTGATTTCCAGTATGACAATCACCGTGGAATCATTGTCTACCAACGTGTATTTGATGGGGCAGTGAAGAAAGGAGATAAACTAAAGTTCGCAATCAGTGGGAAAGAATTTCAAGCATTGGAAGTAGGAATGCTTTCTCCAGAAGAAGTCCCGGCTGATTCAATTGAGTCGGGGGAAATTGGGTATATTGTGACTGGTATTAAGGAGCCTGGTGTCGCATCGGTGGGAGATACCCTGATGCGTGATAAAAGTACCCTAGAGGCCCTTGCTGGGTACCAGGAAGCGAATCCTGTGGTATGGGCGTCAGTGTTTCCTGAGAGTCAGGATGACTTCACTATGCTCCGTCAAGCGTTAGACAGGCTAAAGCTCTCAGACTCCTCTCTGTCGTATGAAGAAGAATCCTCAGGAGTACTTGGGCGAGGTTTTCGTTGTGGTTTCTTAGGGATGCTCCACATGGAAATTATCACAGAGCGACTTCGTCGTGAGTTCAATATTGAACTCGTTATTACTTCACCGTCTATTTCTTATGAAATTGTTTCTCCAGATGGGTCTACAAAAGAGGTGTATGCAGCAACTCGTTTCCCTGACCATGGCGAAAAAGTAAAAGTACGAGAACCTTGGATATTAGGACAAATCATTCTTCCAGGCGACTACATGGGGAACATCATGACACTCCTCTATGAACACGAGGGTTCAGTAATTGATACGGAACTTTTCGGTGACGGGCGAACATTGCTTGCTATCGAGATGCCACTTCGAGAACTCATGCGAGGATTTTTTGATAAATTAAAGAACGCCAGTAGTGGGTATGCCTCACTGTCCTATGAGATTGCAGAGATGCGAGACGCATCAGTAGTACGGTTGGATGTTCTGGTGGCTGAAGAGGTAGTTCCTGCGTTTTCACGGGTGATAGGCATGGCTCGTGCTGAGTCAGATGCAAAGGCAGTTACCGAAAAACTTTTTAGGACAATGCCACGACAACAGTTTGATACAAAGATTCAAGCGCGTGTAATGGGTAAAATTATTGCAACAAAGAAGCTGTCAGCAGTACGAAAAGATGTAACCGCAGGTCTCTATGGCGGAGATGTATCGCGAAAAAACAAACTTCTAGATAAGCAGAAAAAAGGAAAAAAGAAGGCACTGGCGAGAGGGACAGGAAATGTGCATATACCCCCAGAAGTGTTCATGAAAATGATTAAGGATGACTAAACGTCATCCTTAATGAGATTTTGAGGAATTTCTGGAGCTTGCGAACAGAAATTTCCAAAAGGTGTACAGATCCTGTAAGCAAATTTTCTAAAACTGCACTCGTGACCCAGATAAAAGTAAACTTTATATCTGATCACTCGTTTGTTTTAGTAAGGATTAAGGATGACTAAACCAATACAAAAAAGCGGCGTCTGAACGCCGTTTTTTTTGTAACTCTCGCTATTTCTAATGGAGAAGTGAAGCACCGCCAGAGTACGCAAAAATCATACTAAATGCAATAAGGCCAGCAATCACCACCCAGGCCCACTTCATGGCTTTTTTTGTTCGTTTGTCGTAAAGGAAACTCATGTAAATTTATTTAATCTATAAGGTGTTAAAATAATAGCATATACAGTATGAAATTTGGCAAACAAAACAACTACAAAGAATACATTTATTCAAAGCCTGTGATTGCTTTGTTACTTTTAGTAGTTAGTTTGTTGTCGATGAGTGTCTATGAACGTTTTGGTATTGAGCGCGATATGGCAAATAGGAAATCTGTTTCAGAAACTGAGCTAGAAAAGCTGAGTGACAGGAAAGTGCAGTTAGAAACCAGGGTGGAGTATCTGGAAGGAGAAAGAGGTATTGAAGAAGAAATTAGAAAAAATTTTGATGTCGCAAAAGAAGGGGAGCAGGTGATTATTCTTACAGGTACCGAAGATGAATTAGTAATACCTTCAGATACTGACGATGAAATAATTTCCCCATGGTACCAATTCTGGAGGTAGTTTCACTATTTTTTAAGAATGGTATACTATCCCAGTATGAAAACAGTTACAATTTATAGCACACCGGTATGTCATTTTTGTCATGCTGCAAAGGATTATTTTAAAGATAATGGAGTAGAGTATACAGAACATGATGTTGCTGAGGATCAAGAAAAACGTCAGGAAATGATTGAGATGACTGGTCAGATGGGGGTACCAGTTATTCGGATAGGAGATGATGTAGTAGTGGGCTTCGATGAAGCAAAAGTAGCAGAACTTCTGGCGGCGTAGATAAACGTAAGTTAATACAAAAGACCGACACTATAGTGTCGGTCTTTTGTATTCTGTGCCGTCACCAGGAATCTTTTACTACACCAACAGTATACCTTTTGGTTATATGTTCCCTTTGGTCAAATCTATCTCAAAAACTCTTCGATTCCTAGAAAACCAAAAGAAAACACTGGGAGCGAACCCAGTGTTTTCTATCGGTGCCGTCACTAGGAATCGAACCTAGATCTAATCCTTAGGAGGGATTCGTTCTATCCATTGAACTACGACGGCGTGGATAGAGAACACTGTATCATATTGTCAGAATTATTCTCAGCAATGCGTATTTTGGGATTATAGAGTGATATACTTATAGGCATGGAAACGGAAAGAGAAATAATTAGTGAATATGATCATGAGGCAATGAAAAAGCTAATTGAGAAGAATTCTGAATTACTTGAGGAAAACAATGCTTTGTTAAAAAAAATACACCGCAATGGTTTGTGGGCTTTTTGGGTGCGCGTAATATGGTATGTGGTACTAATAGGACTTCCATTTGCACTGTACTTCTACATTCTGGAACCATACTTCAATGCACTTGGTTCAAACTATGATGTGTTTAAAGCTGGGATAAGTGAAATACCTGGCCTAAAATATTTAAATGAATGGTTACTCAGTGCAGGTGGGGTATAACATATTGAAAAAAACCCAAAAACAGGTACAATAGCACCCACTATGCTCGCATAGGTAGAAGCACAATACGCTTGGGTAGCTCAGTTGGTAGAGCATTCGATTGAAGCTCGAAGGGTCGGCGGTTCGAGCCCGCCCCCAAGCACCACACAGCAAAAGACCACCTTCGGGTGGTCTTTTGCTGTGTGGTGCTTGGGGAGTAAGGTGCTAGTGCACCTTACGTGCGGACTCGAAAGACGGAGCTATGTAGCTTTAGCTACAAGCGAGTCGTGGTCAAAGGTACTTACTAGAATTGGAGCGCAGCGAACAATTATACCTAGATACCGTCAGACCGGGATCCTCCATGTGTAAAACTAATTTCACACCACGAATTAATACGCTACAATAAAACTAATGAAAGTAACAAACACAATCCAGACCTGGAGCAGTTTTACATCCTGCATGCTTGGAATCGCACCATAAGGCGCCTTTTAAGTATTTGTTACAAAGTTTCACAACTCTCCTTAAAAATCGCCCTCTGAGGCGATTTTTTCAACTCAGACTGTTCAATAGAAGAGGAGTGCAACTAATGTTGATGACTACACCTGCAAAAACACTTGATCGTAACGTAGTAACACAAAGTCTAATTGATGCTATGCAAATTTATGCAAAGCGAACTAATATGACCGTCGAAGAGAAGGTGGCGGCACTCACTGAAAATTACAAGAGGAACATTTTGGTTACTGGTTACTTTAGTATCAAAACAGATTTCTTTGGTCCACAACTACACTTTGAAGGTGTTAGTGGAGGACTTAAAACTGAGGTGAGTATCGGGTTATAACATACAACCAAAAACCGGCCCTTTAGGCCGGTTTTTCTTATTTATGCACTTTTGTTTTTACCTTTAGCCTAGTACTCCTGTCCTTGTCCACTTTAGGCAATCGTATTTCCAGTAGGCCATGTTTCTCTTGTGCGTCTGCTTCATCGATAAGCACTTCTTCAGGTAAGAGTAGTGTTCGAGTGAATGAACCCCAGAACAACTCTCTGTGGTAGTAGTCTTCATCAGTCGCTTCTTGGTACTCTTCTCGAACTCCTTTGATAGTTACCATGTCGCGTGTGATGGCAATATCCAGATCATCTGGAGACACCCCTGCTACCAGAGCTCGAATCACCACCGCGTCTCCAGTGTGATACATATCAACAGGGAGCTCTCCCTCTTGGGCATCATCGGCTGGTTCGTCTTGACCAGAAAATTCTGATTCCTCATCGTAATGATTCACCTCCACATCATCATCCTCACCAAATTCATGCTCCCCGTCGAGGATTTCGTCGGTAGCATCAACTGATGCTGATCCTGTGAGTCTTTCTAAGAATGATAATTTTTTCATGTTGATATGTATTTATGTGCTGGGTTATGGCGTGCTTCTAAAAGTTTTACTTTTTCGAATATTAGCAAGAGCACTATGATGCCCATCCAAACGAAGAGAAATACACCTAAAATAGCTTCTCCACTTGATTCCATTATAAAAAAGTTAAACAAAGCATGCAAGACTACAGCAATGAACAACCCAAGCATCCCGAAAGCAAGTTTTAACTGATTGCTTTTGTAATACGCAAGTGCAAGAAAAGCTCCAACAGTACCAGAAGCCAGAACATGTAGTAATGTAGCCCCTAAAAACCGTAGTTGCCCGCTTGTTACTGCTAGTAGCGTGTCACCCGAGGTTAGTGGGTTAAAAATAAACAGTGCATTTTCTAGTGCCGAAAATCCAAGTGCAATAGTAACCATATAGATGATGAGGTCTATTGGCTCATCGACTGCTCTATTCCAAAGTACGACCACCAGTGCTGCAGCATATTTCAGTACTTCCTCAATAATCACCCAAACAAAAATAAGGTTATCGCCTGAATAAATTGTCATGGCTGCTTTTTGGAGTGGAAGCACTAAAGGTACCACCATCATTCCAGCTATAAATGATAGGGCGATAAGAAGGTAGGGTTCAGGTCGTTCTTTATCTTCACGTAACCAAAACCACAGCCAAAACAGGGCAGGGATGAGTCCACCTAAAAAAGCAATTGCAAATTGCGTCGATTCCATTGCTTTAGTATAGCAGTCAAAAGCGCGACATAATTTGTCGCGCTTTGATAACGTTTTGTTCGATTTCTGTCTGCAGGTGCTAGGCATTAAACAATTTCTGTTGCAGTGCCGATGATTCCACGTGTAGATGGGTGGTTAATAAGTGTAAGGTTTAGTTTAGGTCCGCGCCCCAAATGTACAACTGGTGCCACTGCAGAAATATTTTGCACTAATGTGGTCTTTATTTTACCTTGGCATTTCATTTCCCATACCTTTCCTGAATAGATGTGGGTACGTGGTGTGTTTGACTGTCGGGATAATTGTAAGTTCGGCAAAAGTATCAATTATTTTGGCCGTACATTTCTGACCTCTGAGATCAAATGGACCTGTAGTCATTATCCCAGTGAATGTATGCTCGAGATCTTTAAGTACTAGACTTCCACTTATTGAAATCTCCTCGCCGTTGTCAGTTACGCCTGTGAGGGTGGTTTCATTACTGTTTACTTCGTACGCTGCTACGTTTTCCATGTGTGCCTCCTGTAGGCACCATACCAAAATAGAGAAAAAATACAAGAAAGGCGCATCATACGATGCGCCTTTTTCTTTTAGCATGTGATGCCACACCAACACTCTTCATCTTTAGTGAGGTAGAGGGTGCATGGCCCCTCGTGTGTTATTGGTTTTGTACCATTGGTTACAATTTCGACACAGACAACCAGCCCCATAAAAATCCTTCTGCTATCAGGATTCTCTGCACATCTGAGGTACTCTGCAGATTCAAAATTTATATCAGTAGTACCAGATAAAGTAAATTCTTTTTTGTCTGACTTACGGATGTATCTTCCCGTAAACGTACCGTTCCCATTTATAAAATGTACATTTTCTAGATCTCCACAATCCAGGCCCATTTGTTAATTCCAATCATTTTGTGTTTCTATCCCGTACGTACCATACCAAATTTTTAGAGGTGTGACCAACATACAACAACCGATGCCAAAGGCGCCGGTTTTTGTGTACTGCATCTTAATGGTATGTTGGTCTTTTGTAGACGGATTCTCCGTCAATCATTACCTCATCAACTACCACGTTACCCAAGTCTTCTTTTTGAAAAATTTGAACACTTCTTCCTTCATCATCGAGACCTTTGTATTCTATTCTAGGATCAAGAGGGTCTGCTTCTTCAGTTTCATCGAGCATCTTACCAATTATGTGTAGCGTCGGCATTTTAGGTATATGTAGTTTTGCGTCACCGTCACCTCGTAGAAACACAGGTGTTTCCGTATTTTCAAGTGAGAATGATTCAGATTTCATACAATTCAATCTACTCCTTATCTGGCCAACTTGCAACCATGAGTATATCTTGCTCCTTCATTCCTTTAGGAAGTTCTTGCCAAATTGTTTCGGTTACAAACGGCATGAAAGGATGAAGCATCTTTAGTGACGTAATTAAATATTCTCGAAGCAGCCGTTGTCGTGAGGCTTTTACTCCTACATCCTCAGAAGACAGAAGTGCTTTTGACTCCTCAATAAGTTCACTAGCAAAATAGTCCCATACGAAGTGATACAGTTTTTCTGATGCGATATCGAACCGGTCCGCTTTCATACTTTGGGTAATATCAGCTACTGAAGCGTTTAGTTTGTCCTCAATATTTTTCTTGTCAGATTCGTTTAGTTCTGCGTCAGCAGGCATGTCCGCAGTTGCATCGAGTGTGAAGCGTGTAATGTTCCAGATTTTATTTGCAAACTTTTTATATGCATTTACCTTGTCTGGGTCGAGGTTCATGTCGCTTCCTGGAGCATTGTTTACCATAAGTCCCATACGTAGTGCATCAGTACCGAAACGATCTTGGATTTCAATTGGAGCAATTACATTTCCTTTAGACTTACTCATCTTCACCCCCTTTTTGTCTCGCACCATCCCGTGCAGGTACACTTTTTTAAATGGTGCTTTTCCAGTTCGATAAATACCAAGCATAATCATACGAGCAACCCAGAAAAAGATGATGTCTTTTCCAGTTTCCATAACTGAAGTGGGGTAGTAATCCTTGAAGTCGTCTCCTTCGGGGAAGTCAGTGGTAGCTAGTGGCCATTGTCCAGAAGAGAACCATGTGTCGAATGTGTCAGGATCTTGTTCTACAACACCGTCGCACTCGGTACATGTTTTGATTGAATCATCGAGGTCTACCATTCCGTGTCCACACTCAGTACATACTTTAGCGGGAATTGGGATACCCCAAGCAATCTGACGTGCAATCGGCCAGTCCTCAATATTTTCCATCCAGTGCTTAAAGACCCGTTCGTCTCTGTTAGTGACAAAGGTAATTTCACCGCTGTCTACAGCTGCAACTGCTTTTTCCGCAAGTGGTTTTGTTTTTACAAACCATTGTTCACGGACCTGAGGTTCAATTTCCTTATTACACTTGTAGCAGCAGGGAACAGAGTGTTCGTATTTTTCATCAATCTTTACCAGCAATCCTTTCTCATCGAGCTTCTGTACGATGGCTTCTCGAGCATCATTAATGTTCATCCCTTCAAATTCCCCAGCAGGAGCCATAAGCTTTCCTCGCCAGTCGATGATTTGTTCAAAATCAAGGTCATGCCGCTTTGCGATGTCGAAGTCGACATGAGAGTGCCATGGAGTGATAGTCATTACACCTGAGCCCATCTCTGGGTCGCCTGCTTCATCTTTGATGACGGTTGCGGTAATGGGACCGTGGATCCATTCGAGCTCAATTTTTTGACCGTGTTCATATTCTGCATACCGTTCGTCGTCTGGATGCATAACCACGTACTTGTCTCCAAACTTTGTTTCAGGACGTGAAGTACCGATTACAAAAGGTCCATACTGGAAGTAGTAGAACTTACTTGTTCGTTTATCATGTTCGATCTCTAGGTTTGAGAAAGAGGTCTGGTGCTTTGGACACCAGTTTACAGTTCGTTTCCCTCGGTAAAGCAGTTCATCATCCTCAAGTTGCTTAAATGTGTTGTGTACGATTTTTACCACTCGGTCATCCAGAGTAAAGAGTTCACGTGACCAGTCGCATGACGCACCAAGTGAGCGTACTTGGTCTTCCATGATTGCTTTATTTTCCTGCACGAAGTCCCAAATCTCAGAACGAAGTTCTTCATTGGTCATGTCAAAACGAGAACGCTTTTGTTTTTGCAGGTGCTTTTCGTACACCGCCTGAGTTTCAAAACCAGCATGGTCAGATCCTGGGAACCAGACAGCCTTCTTCCCACGCATGCGTTCAAACCGAATCATAATGTCTTCAACAGTCACAAATAGAGCATGCCCCGCATGGAGTGAGGCGTTAGCATTTGGAGGAGGCATCACGATAGAAAATGTTTCCGTTCGATCACCAGGAAGATTATCAGGGTTAAAGTACCCAGATTCCTCCCACATTTTGTAGATATTTTTCTCGTGTTCAGCTGGGTCGTATGGCTTTAAAAATACCTCTGGAATGTTGCTTTGTTCACTCATGCGTAAATAATTAATTAGAAGTCGATAATATCATGAAATGTGGTGTGTATAAAGCGTAAAAGGACAGAAACACTTCATGTTCTTGTCCTTGCATGTATCCATATCAAATCTTAATCATCCAAACTCTTATTCCCGTCAGCTTTTATAAATCTTGCTGCTGCAGGGTTTGAAGCGTTGGCGGATTTTGCGTGGCCAGCTAAGGCAATCATTACTGCGTTGTCGGTTGATAATCCTGGGTTGGGGAAGTAGACAGTAAGGTCTGGGAACGCGGTGAGACAGTGTCGGTTGAATTCTTGTCTGAAGTGTTGATTGGCGCTAACTCCACCGCCAACAATGAGTGTTTGTGCACCGTGTTCTTCAATAGCAGCGCTGGTCTTTTTTAATAGTACTTCTAGAGCTGCGTCTTCAAAGTCTCTGGAGAGCGCCTGCTTTTCTTCCTCGCTGAGCTCCTTACCGTCAACAGCATAGAGCACTGCAGTTTTTAGCCCCGAGAATGAAAAATTCAAATCTTTACTATGGAGCATTGGGCGAGGAAGCTCTTTGCCGTTAAAGGGTGGAAGATTTTGACGGCGTCCTTCTTCAGCAAGCTTACTTATCTTTGGTCCGCCTGGATATTCAAGATCCATCATACGTGCGACCTTGTCGAATGCTTCACCAACTGCGTCGTCGAGTGTTTGACCAATTTTCTCATACTCACCCCAGTCTTTCATGAGGATTATTTCTGTGTGACCTCCGGAGATGAGTAGTGAAATGGCAGGGAAGGAGATGTTTGAAAGTTTGTCGTCTTCTTCAATATCGAAAATAGATGCAAGAATATGTCCTTCCATGTGGTTTACTGGCACCACAGGGATATTCATTAGGTACGAAATAGCCTTGGCGAAGTTTACCCCAACCCATAGTGCAGGCTCTAGGCCTGGTCCTGAAGTAACCGTGATGAGATCTATTTCTGGACGTTCATGTTTTTCTGCAAATGCGATAAGCTCATCTGCAAGTCCTTCTTCCCGAAAAAGAATTTCATGAAGTTTTTCTTGAATTTCTCGAGGAATTTCTTCAGTACTCTTAGTGAGGATTTCAGCTTCCTCAAGGGCCATCTCCATCATAGGGAGAATCTTTTTTATGTGCTCACGTTTGGCCATAGTAGGGAACACACCTCCATATTGTGCGTGGAGTTCTATTTGTGAATGTAGTGCGTTACCGAGTATCTCATAGGTTGCTTCAGGAAATTGCCCTTCAACTTTAATAAGGCTCACCGCCGTTTCATCACAACTGGTTTCTATTGAAAGAATATTCATAGCGCATTTATACCATAAAAATAATAAACGCCCCAAGATGCATCTTGGGGCGCGGACAGTTTTGGGATTGACAGTTACCAGAGAGGTCTATCCTCTGGCACTTTATCAAAACTTGTGTGCTGTTCAGCTAAAGACCTCTTGGGCTTACTCACTTAAGCTCCAAAACTATCAGAAGTTATAGTATCTCTTTTTAAAGAAATGTAAATGGTAAATCATTGAAAGTAGGGACATCAATTCCTGCTGCATTTCTATGGCCACCGCTTCCGTACTTTTCAGCTATTACCGATACGTCAGTTTCACCGATGCTTCGTAGTGAGACGCTCACTGAACCGCCGTTGTGATAATACACAATACCAATTGGGGTTTGTTCTTCTGTAAGATTCAGTTCTGCTAGCTGATTCCCAAGGATGGAGCGATAGATACGTGAGGCGTTAATTGCCCATACTTCGTGTCCTTCAAAAAGTACTCGTTCTTTGTATTGCATAAGTTTAGAAACAAGTCGGTCCTCAAACTTCGCTAGAAGCGCACCTTTTGCAATGAAGTTAATGAGTGTGTCATTATCTTTAAGTTCCTCAATAAGTGCATCCCATGCTTCAAAGGTAACGTCGTACTGTCCAAGAGCAACATTAAATTCTCTGTTTTCAGGAAGGGCAAACCGCCAGAGGTCATGGTCTTCTACATATTCTAAAAGGGGAGGGACAGTAGTGTCTGGATGGAAGTATTTCCATGAGAGTACCGCTCCAGAGTGGTCGTTGTCAAAAATGTTGGCTTCAAAACTCTCAACTGCTTCTTTGGCAGTTTTGTGATGGTCGATAACTATGACTGACTTGTTGGTATCCAACAGTGCCTGGAGTGTTTCTTTAGAAAAAGAATAATCAAGAATGTATACTTCTTTGTCGGTCAATCCTTCTGGTGGAGTGTCATTGCCTGTTTTACGAGGAATGTATGAGGCATCCTCACCAAACTTCTTCCACGCAGCAAAGGCACTCCCAAAACCATCACGACAATCAGCGTGATACATAACAACTATATTTTTTAATTTTTCCATGTGCGCGATACAGGACTTGAACCTGTGACCTCCACAATGTCAATGTGGCGCTCTACCAGCTGAGCTAACCGCGCGTGTGCAGATAGTATACCTAAACTTACAATCGACACAAAGGTTTTGGTTTGGTAGTGTTATTACATTACATTGATACATTGAATATGGAAGTCTTTAAGAAATTACAACAACAAACTGAAGCAAGTCCAGAAATACAGGCTGAAAAAGCTTTGAATCATCTCTTAGATAATCCTGAATATGACTTTTTAAACTCTATTCCTGCAAATGAACAGGTAATTACTGGGGCATCTACTTCCGTAGAAGCTCTTTCGATTGCGAAATACAAAATTGAAGAACGTGAAAAAAGAACACTCAAGTTTGAGGCACCAGGAGGGATTGAGATGACGTCTGTTAACCCTCGAGGTATTCGAAAGGCCATTGAGATGATTAACCAGAGTGCAAGCGAGATTGGTGCTGGAGGAGATGCAGTGGTGGTGATTGCTGAGTCTGAGTCAGTGGAAGGTTACTCTAGGATTTGTTACAAGATTGCGCATAAGGAAAGAACACCACGCGGGCGAAATACTATGAGTCAAGAAATTGACATCCACAATAAATTTTATGACATTATTGCAGGATTAGAGAGTTCTACAATTGGTGTACCTAAACCATATTATTATGTTGAGATGTCAGGGCAAAAGATAATAGCTATGGAACGATTAAAAGCGCGCAGTGTGGATGATTTATTGCGTGGGTTTGGTAGCCTACCAGAATGGTTTAATGATGAACAAGTTGATGTTTTATGTGATGATCTCATACATGCCCTCGATGCGTGCCATACACAAGGGTTGTATCATCGAGATCTTCATTTAGGAAATATCATGGTCACTCAAAGTGAAAAACATGAAAACGTTGACAAGTTAGGGTACCTTATTGATTTTGGTTTGTCAGGAATGGGGGTGGAAGATATGGATCCATATAAAAAAGAAGTTACTGGCCGGACCTTTACATATAGCGAAGATTATGGTAGAATTGAGGCGGTTCGCAACCGACTAAAAGAGCTTAAACAAAGGAGATCATGATGATTCTTACTAAGCATGTAGCAGAAGCTGCGGAAAAAACTGTCGGGCAAAAACCCTTGGGGGAAAATGAAATAAGGAAAATTGATGACATGGGCGGTCTCTATATGACCCTATGCAAACTTCCTGGAGAAAATGACGAAGGAGAGATTCGTAAAGGTTGCATGGAGTACTGGTTTCAGTATTCTTGGAAGCAAAATGGCGTGCAATACTACTTCTATGGCGGAAAACCGTTTGTAGAAAAGGAAAATATCTAATATGGTCGGCCTGAAGTGCTTATGCACAAGGCCGACCTTTTTTATTTCTGGCGTTGGTGGCTTTGTTGGGTGTATACTAAAAATATGATAATTCTCTATCCAACTGAAACTTTGTATGCGCTGGGTGTTAGCGCGCTTGATGCAGACCAGTTACACTCTCTGTTTTTGCTAAAGGGAAGGAACAAAAGTCAGACTGCAAGTTGGCTGGTTCGTGATATTGATGATATCCATACCTATGCGGAACTTTCAGAAACAGCACTGAAGATTGCTGAATATTTTCTCCCGGGTCCGCTGACACTTGTGCTCCCTGCAAAAGATACCGTTCCCGATGAAAGGTTAGCTCCTGATAAGACTATTGGTATCCGGATTTCCTCAGACCCGATTGCGCACCAGCTGGTTTGTGAGTTTATGCTCGAGCATAATGCACCTCTTACCTGTACCAGTGCCAATGTTCACGGAGCGCCGGTATTTCCTACAACGGGTGAAATACTTCAACAGTTCGGAGAGAAGGCTCAGCGCATTGGAGAAATTATTGACGATGGTCCACGAAAATCACTCGCGTCTACTGTTGTGCGTATAATTGACGACGAAGTTACTCTCTTGCGAGAAGGAAGTATCAGCGAGAAGGAAATAATGCAATGTGTGAAAGAAAATGCGACTTGATACGTCATCACTGGTACTATAAGGCTCTTTCTCCTCTAAAGTTTGAGATAGAGCTATTTTTTATATGAACAAAACAAAACAAACAACTGCTCAAAAGGCTGTATACACAGGGGATATTCCAAACACACCTATTGGATTTACCCTGTATACATCTAAGCCATTTATGTGGATGGGTATTCTTTCAATTATGGGTGTTATTGTTGCACAAATTTCAGGATCAATGCAGGCGTTTCTTCTTGGCGGGTTTGTGGATACTCTATTAGCCGCTGTAACTCTGGATGATCAACTTGCTGTGGTGTACCTATGGAGTTTTATTTTCCTGGCTCTCTTAACTTCAATTTATGTGGGATGGAGAACAGCAGGTTATGCTGGCGCAAGTTTTATTATCCGACAACACTCACAGGCTACTAAAGTGCTGTATGACTATACTGCAAAGCACTCCCATCAGTTCTTTTCTGATAATTTTTCAGGTTCCATTTCAAACAAAATTTCTCATGCATCAGACGGCAGTGCTCAGATGGTTATGCAGGTGATGTTTGATGTTTTTCGGCATATGACCAGTATCATCGTTTCCGGTATCTTGCTCGCATTAGTAAATGTGTATCTTGCACTTGGATTCTTCTTAGTAATTCTATTCTCAATTGTAATCAATTATTTTCTTGTCCAGAAGCGCCGACCTCTTGTAAGGCGATATTCTGAATCAGCAACGTTATTGAAAGGCCAAATGATTGACGTAATAACGAACATTCAAGCAACTCGCCAATACACGAACTTCCAACAAGAAGGGGTAAGTATCCATTCATATGTAGGTGACCGTGCCCAAAAAGATAAAAAACAATGGAATTTTGCACAACATATCAACGTGGTGAATAACATCATGGCGTTAATGCTCACAGCTTCCGTTATGACCGCAACGTACTTCTTACTCAAGATGGGGTCAGCAACTCCTGGAGACGTTATATTGGTCATGATGGCTTCATTTAGTAGTTCGTACTCGATGCTTTCAATTGGTGAAATTTTTAATCGATTGATGAGGTACTTTGGTGAAATAGAAGAAGGTCTTGCTGGTGTGCTCACTGATCATGAAATTGTCGATATGGTGGATGCACAACAGCTTCGGACTGATGGCGGAGAAATCAACTGGAAGAATGTAACATTTGAATTTGGACAAAACACTGTGTTCGACAATTTTGACCTTACCATTGAACCGGGGCAACGAGTAGGGCTTGTGGGTCCTTCTGGGGCGGGGAAGACTACGTTTGTGTCACTCCTGTTACGACAACATGAAATCACTGATGGAGCTATTGAAATTGATGGACAAGATATCGCTAAAGTTACTCAGGATTCACTACGTCGAAACATTGCAGTTGTTCCTCAAGAGCCACTACTGTTCCACCGAACCATCAAGGAAAACATTGCGTATGGTAATCCAGCTGCAACCCATGAAGAGATTGAAGAAGTTGCAAAGAAAGCACAGGCACATGAATTTATCATGGAGCTTGATGAAGGATACGACACACTAGTAGGAGAGCGAGGTATTAAACTCTCTGGTGGGCAGAAACAACGCGTGGCAATTGCACGCGCAATGCTTAAGGATGCACCGATTCTTGTACTAGACGAAGCAACTTCAGCGCTCGACTCTGAAAGTGAGGTAGAGATTCAGAAAGCGCTGCACATACTTATGGAAGGCAAGACGGTGATTGCGGTAGCACACCGACTTTCAACACTTCGCGAAATGGACCGCATCCTGGTACTTGAAACAGGAAAAATCGTTGAGGATGGTCGCCATGATGAACTGACTCAATCAGGAGGAACGTATCAGCGACTCTGGGAGCATCAAGCAGGAGGTTTCTTGCAGGAATAGTAAAGCCGGCGTAGTTACGCCGGCTTTTATGTTTTTAAGAAGCTTTTTGCTTCAGGGCCCTTAGAACGTCGGGATGTGTAGGTTTTTTATCATCACGAATTTTCGTAATAATTTTTTTCATTCCAACAAGCATGTCCTCCGCATTTTGCATTTGGTCTGCTAGATCATCCATATTCTCACGAGAATAATATTCAAAACTTTTTCGGATATC
>Ga0316189_10000320_pt1 | contig 47809 bp, 47 predicted proteins | sample LowCovwburrow_MG_FD_204930 | JGI IMG/M metagenome (GOLD analysis project Ga0316189, IMG submission 204930) | Coastal sediment microbial communities from Maine, United States - Lowes Cove worm burrow | ecosystem: Environmental > Aquatic > Marine > Coastal > Sediment | place: USA: Maine... | reverse complement strand
ACGAACAGATCCATGAAATCCAGGAGAAACTCAATAACAGACCTAGAAAATGTCTGAGTTATCGCACTCCTAATGAAGTATTTAATGCCCTAACATGAAAGTGGTCGAATTTGGGCTAGAATTTAGGTGGCCGTGAGGAATTTATTTTTACATTCACACCCGAGGTCATTTCATTAAATGATTTAGGCTTTTCAACCAGGGTTATTTTTGGCTCCAAAGAAACCTTACCTTGAGTAATTTTAATGACATCTTTGTCTATTTTTCCATATTCTTTACCAGCATTAGTAAAGGCATTAACCGTTGTTGAAAGGTGGTTTCCCACTTTATTCATATGATCTTGATACGCATTAAGATGGCGTCCCAAATCTCCCACTCGTTTTTGAATTTCAACCGCCTGCTTTTCTATGGTAAGAGCCTTAAGCGCCTGCATAACCGTTTGAAGGTAGGCATAAAAGGTCATGGGAGAAACCATGATGACACGCTTCTTAAAGGCATATTCTATCAAATCATGGGTATTAACATCGAGTGAGCCCACTTTTTGACTCAAAAGATTATAAAAAACACCATCCGCCGGGATGAACATGAAAGCAAAGTCAGTCGTTCCTTCTTCTGGACGGACATACTTACTGGTTTCATCAATGCGCTTTTTAAGATCTGATTTAAACCCCTTTTCCTTACGCTGACGGTCTTCTTCGTTTTTGGTTCCCATCATGGCATTGTAATTCTCCAAAGAAAATTTAGCATCAACAGGAATGATGGTTTCTCGAACAAAAATAACGGCGTCGACTATTTCACCATTCTTAAAGGCATATTGCATTTTAAAATGAGACGGTGGAAGCTGGTTTGAAAGGAGGTTTTCGAGAAAAAATTCCCCCAAAATACCACGTTGCTTTGGGTTTTTTAAGATGTTTTCCAAACTCTTCATTTGTTCAGCAAAACCAACTACCTGTTTATTGGTTTCATCCAACTTGGTGAGTTTTTCAGTCACACTTTTTACATTTTCAGTCACCTCTCTGATGATTTTTTGACTACTGGCGAATTGTTTTTGGAGCCCCTCTGCAAGCACATCCCGGTTCTTTCCCAACTGATCATTGATAGACCTGTCTTGATCTTGAATATTTTTCTGAACCTGAAACAACTGCTCTTGAAGCATTTTAAAAGCCTGATCATCCGACTTTCCCTCTTTAAGTTGCTTTAGATGCTTCATCACTTGATGACCAATGAAAGCAACGGCACCGAGCCCAACAACAAGCAAAATGGTATTGAGATATTCCATAAATTTAAATTGATTAACGTTAGAAAAATTAAATTGTGTAGTGAAATTCAAAGGAACTCTATTCCTTATAAAGGCTTATCCAACCAAGCTTTAACCACAACACAATCTCATCGTAAGCTTGAACTTTCTTATCTGGCATTTTCAATATCACTATCTCAATATTTTTATTATAAATAAGTTTTTGAGAAACACCAAAACACATTTCTGAAAATGACTCGGCTCCGACATATCCAACAATATCATTTTTATCTTCATTCATAATAAAAAGAATATTCGTTGCAGTTATATTTTTAAAAAAATCTATATACACTTTCGGATACTCTTTCAAAAAAACTTCTTTTGAAATCGGAGATGGATAATCTAAAATAAAAAAACCTTTCTTTTCCCAAGAATTTTTCCAGTATTGAACTTTTTCTTGTAGCGATGCACTCCCCACAATAACTACTTTTTTCATCTTTAAAATTTGATCAAATGCTGAATACTGTTTAAAGTTTTATGCAATCCCATTCCAGCCAAACTACTACTCACTTTAAATACATTATAGTAAACATTTGTTTACTCTTCAAGCTCTTTATAACTCCGCTGCATCACAGATTTTATTGAAGGGACAAAAATTACAAACACGAGAAGAAGGAGTGGGTGCAAAATCAGAAACATTCACTTTATCGGCAAGTTCAATGATTTTTTCTCTAAACTTTTCTAATTTTTTTTCATCTGGGACTGTCGAAATATTAACATCTTCATCCAAAAAATAAAGAGTCAACTTACTGGCTGGCTGGCCAAAAGACTCCTTAGCAGCCAAAGCATAAATCATCAACTGCTGATCAGAATCAACTTGCTTTTGGCTTTTTGCCCGCCCTGTTTTGTAATCAATGATCTCAAGAGAACCATCTGGCATGCGATCAGCTCGATCGATACGACCAGCAAGGGTATATTCTCCTAATTTAAGCTTAAACCCCTTTTCAAGATAAACAATGTTGGGCACGCCTTCTTGAAAATGCTCATAAAAGGTTTCCAAAATTTCCGCCCCTCGCTTTCTTAAGGCATTCCGATGCTCAGCAGATTCAAAGCCAACATCAATCCACTTTTCTTTATAAATTGAAAGCAAACGGTCCATCGAAACTTCCTCTTCATAATCTTCAAAAAGAGTGGCCTGCTTACTCCGCTCCACCAATTGATAAAAGGCCTGAAGCGTATTATGCATCGCTGAACCAAAACTTTGAGCCCCACTCATCGGGGTAGGAATTTTAAGAAGATACTGGTAATGGTACTGACGAGGACAACGCTCAAAGGTGTTGAGCTGACTGTGACTGAAGCGCTTGATCTTACTCTCTGAAGCCATTACTTCAGCTAAAGGAAGTGAAGTCGAATCCGGTTTTAAAAATTTTTCCACACCATCACTTGTACGCTCAACATAAGTCACCTCAACCTCATCAGCAATTTCAGTTAAAAATACGGATGGCTTTTTCACACGTGGTTTCTTGGCATTACTCGAACTATAAAAATCAGAATGGAGGAGGTGAAGTTTTCTTTTGGCACGGGTCACGGCCACATAAAAAAGCCGGCGCTCCTCTTCTAGATGAAAATCCCCCTCCGTTGGGAGCTCTTGAATCAATTCCTCCGGCAAGTCAATCCCCCAGGACCGATTGTCAGCTGGAAATCGACGCGCAGCCAAACTGGGAACAAAAACCGTATCAAACTCTAAGCCTTTGGAACCATGAATGGTTGAAATCTGAATCCCATCCATCCCCTCGACATCAAACTTTGCAGCTGGATTTTCCCCGGCCTCCTCAGCCAAATCCAAGTAATTAACAAAATCTAGGACTGTTTTTTCTTGATTGTCCCCTTCAAAGCGTTGGATCTTTTGAAAGAAGGTTGCGATGTTCACTATCTGCTCCTCTGCTTGAATGTCACCCTGGGCTAAAAGGCGCTTGTATAAATCAACGGATTGCGTGAATTGATACAAACACTCCCCCACCGAATGCGTTTTAGAGAATTCAATCAGCCCAGAGAGAAGTTCGTGAACAACTAAAAACTCAGGCATTTTTCCAATTTGAGTCCATAAACTAACATAACTTTTTTTTGCCTGTTGAATAGCCTGAATGATCTGTATCATTTGATGGTCAAACCAAGACATTCTAAGCACTCGCATCAAGCTCATTTCATCCATAGGATTAGAAAGCGTCCGAAGCACAGCCATCAAATCACGGACCTCCTCTTTGCTATAAAGACCTTTTTCTGAAAGGAATTGATAAGGAATATTGTGCGTTTTAAAGGCCTGCACAAAAGGCAAGGCATAACGGTTCGCTCGACATAAAATAGCAATCTCTGAAAGCGGGACCTTCGCCGCACGCACACGCTCAAGCACATATTCCACCTCTTGCTCAACGGTAGAACCATGCATCACCGTTACCGAGGCGGAATCCCCAGGTGCCTGACCGATCAGCTGCTTATTGATATTGACCTTGATCTCCAAGCGATCTGGATTATTTTTTTGAATTGAGGTGTAGGCAAAATCTAGGATGGCTTGGTGACTACGATAATTCTGGTTCAAAACCACCTTTTTCAAGTCCGGATATTTTTCCTCAAACTGTAAAATATTTGAAATAGCCGCCCCTCTAAACTTATAAATAGACTGATCATCATCTCCCACCACCATCAAATTACGATGTCCTCCTGCCAATTGATCCACAATGTAATTTTGAGCGATGTTCGTGTCTTGATATTCATCCACCAAAACATACTTATACTTTTTTTGAAGGTGTCTAAGAATATTTGGACGTTCTTTCAACAATCGAATCACTTGGTATTGAAGGCTGGAAAAATCCAAGAAATTATTTTTATGCAAAAGCCCTTCATAAGCCCCATACGCTTTTGCCAATTCTAAAAATCGTTCTGCTTCTAGTAAATCTTCATTAGTTTTAGCCTCCTTCTTACGCTTTTCAGCGACCTCTAAATAATCTTCAGGAGTGGCCATTTCCTCTTTTGCCTTTGAAAAATGAGAAACCAAATCATCAATGAATTTATTAGGGTTCCCCAGAGGCCTGTAGTATCTCAAATCAAACTCAAACAAGTGATCCTTCATGAATTTCCACTGATTCACCCCTTCTAAAATTTTAAAATTAGGACTCAGGCCAATGTCGATCCCAAACTGCCTCAAAAGGCGCTCACAAAAAGCATGAAAAGTACTCACCTGAATCACATCATGTCCTATTGGAAGCCGTTCATCCAAACGCTCATCCATCTCTCCTGCTGCTTTTTCAGTAAAAGTAAGGGCTAAAATTTGATAAGCCTTAGCCCACTCCTGATCCAAGATGTGAGCAATGCGCTCCGTGATGACACGGGTCTTACCTGTACCAGCCCCCGCAATCACCAACATGGGACCTTGATTGTGCCCAACCGCTGTTTTTTGAGATGAATTGAGTTCCATATCCCTAGTTTAAGAAGCTTGGGTACAAAGTGCAAGCAAACTATTAAATAAGTCAGAATTTGACATGAACCCCACTTAAATGCGATAATTCAATATTATCACATAAGTTGCAAGATTATGATGAAAAAAATGCCAAAAAAATTAGCACTCAGCTTAGGACTTGCTTTTAGCCTTGATTCAGCTGCTTGTGCCCATCAAATTCAAGAAAATAGGATACTGATTGATAGCTTACGAATCAGAGACTGCAGCAAATTAATGGAGAATGGAATTGAAGTCAATTTCTCAAGATTTGGAAGTGTTAATCATCTTCCAAAATGTGACGATGAAGTGAAGATGGTAGCTTTTAATGGAGTGAGTAGTGACGCTAAAACATGGGCACTTCTTGCCTGGGAATTGCCAAAAAAAGAACGAGAGGAACTCATTGCCGTCGATCTATCTGGGAGAAGTTTAATCGATGGTTTAAAGTTGCAAGAAGGCGAAATAAATCCATTATCCATTGCCGAAAGACTCGAACCATTTTTAGACAACATTTTTGAGGACATAGTCAGTCCCATAATATTAACACACTCTGCAGGAGGAGCTGTGGGCGGCTTTAGCGGTGATAAAATTAAGGATTCAAATGGTAAAGTTAAGGATTCAAAAATAATTATGTACAATCCTGTTTTGGGGGCAACAAGTAGAGATGTTTATCTACCCTCAAGAACAGCACCATATGCATGCAAATTACAACAAGCACCAGAAATCTTAAGACGAGGCGCTGTCGCCCCCAAAAATGGCCCAATTGCGCCTGATTTAGTAGCTCTTGGGAAGAGCCAAGTCACTGAATTAGCCTCCTCAACCAATGTGTGCCTAAGCGTGGTTGGCAATGATGGCAGATTAGTTTCTGAACCATGTGAGCAAACTCCAATAAAGCGTCTAAGAAGAGATATGGATGAGTACTGCGAGGGAGCTAAAGCATACACCAATTCCGTCCGAAAACCGGGGAAATTAAAGGAGTGGAATGGTAAATACAAGGAGGTTATAGCAAGGAATAGCAAGCGAATCACAGTTATTCTATCAACTGAGGATGGTGTTCTGAATTCAAAAAGAACAGAGGATTTAATCAAGAGAGAATACCCTGAAATAAATATAATTAAAACAAAAGGGGGTCATGAAGCAAGCATTTCAAAGCCAAAAAATTCATCTCAAGCCCTTCACACTGCAATCAACGGTGGAAGCTATGAAGGCAAAATGCTAGCTGAACGGTAAACCAAAAAACTCCCAGCCAATGGCTGGGAGTTTTTTTAAATCTTTTTGAAGGAAAAAATTTAAGAGATCATCCATTTTTTTATTCTTCAGATGTTTCAGGAGTCTCTTCAGCTTCGGTCACCTTCTTTTTTGCCCCGTTTTTAGCTGCCTTCAAACTCAAACCAATCCGATGTTCATTACGATCAATATTGATCACTACTGCTTCAACCTCTTGGCCCACATCTAAGAACGCAGAAGGATCATCCACCTTCTGGTCTGAAATTTCAGAAAGATGGATCAAACCATTGATGTCATTTTCCAACTGAACAAAGGCACCAAATGGAGAGAAGCGGTTGATCACTCCTTTAACCTTAGTGTTGATAGGATATTTTTCTTCAATCACAGACCATGGATCTGGAATGAGACGTTTCATACTCAATGAAAGCTTTTCACCCTCAATTCCGATGATTTCAACCTCCACCTCATTTCCAACCTTGGCATATTGATGCGGGTTAGAAACATGACCCCATGCAATCTCAGAGATATGAACGAGACCCTCAAGACCATTGAAAGTGACGAAAATACCAAATTTAACCACACCAGAAACACGACCCATCACCCGGTCACCTGGGTTCAACTTACCTAGAGATGCCTTAGCTTGATCTAGAAGCGCAGCCTTTTCAGAAAGAATGACCTTTCCAGTAGATGCATCTAGGTTAATGATTTTAACAAAAAGCTTGATGCCAACCAAACGCTGAAGACGATTTAGAATCTCACTCGCATTGGCATTTTCAACACGCGGATAATGAGCTGGAGCCAGCTGAGAAACAGGGATGAAGCCCTTAATGCCATCCACATCAATCAAAAGACCACCTTTATTCGCTTCAGAAATAGCCACCTCAATAACCTCACCGTCTTTGTAGGCTGTCTCAAAGCGTGTCCACGTTGTAGCCTGAGACGCTTTTTTGAGAGAGAGAACCACCATACCATCGTCATCTTCTTCTTCGATGATAACCGTTTTCACCTCATCCCCCTCTTTCAAGTCATTGATCGTACCAGCACTGTCATGCGTTTCACGACCCTTTACGATACCAACCGCCACGCCATCTAGATCGACAACCAAGCGATTTTTTGAAACAGAAACAACTCGACCGCTCACCAAAGAACCACGTTCTGGCTTTTGGAACTCGACTGAGTGTTCTAAAAGATCCTCCATTGAAAGAGAATCATCAACAATTTTAAACATATAAACTTCAAGCAGTGTTTAGGAATTAAGTGCAATACAAGCAATCCATTTCTCCACTGCAACGAAAGAAGGTGGACTTTTATTGCTAAATCATTGTACAGAAAGCAAAAGTAAGCGTCAAACCTTATTTTAAAAAAGTCAAAAAAGTTTGTAGTCCTCACTACAAAATCCACCTTAAATTAAAAATTAAAAATTGCCCCCTACCCTGTACTTCCAAAGCCGCCACGACTCACACTGCGGATGACCTCCACCTCTTCGAATTCAAAACGGTCTGTGCGAACAAAAAGGCCCTGTGCAATCTTTTGCCCACGCTCAATTGTCACAGCACTATTTGTAAAATTATACATCTGAATCATGATCTCATCTTCAGGACCACAATAATCCTGATCAATCACACCAACCCCATGTGGCTTAGTCAAACCATGTTTGCGTGGCGTGGAACTGCGAGAAAAAAGCAGGAGACTATATCCCTCAGGCACTTGAACGATCACATTCGCTGGAATGAGCTCTATCGAACTTGACTCAATGGTGACTGAGCGACGGGCTAAAAAATCAAAACCCACCGCCCCATTTGTCTCATAGACTGGGAGTGGCAGGTTTTTATCAACTCGTTTTACATTAATTTTCATACACAAATGACCTTTTTAAATTAAATTCAAGTCTTTCAATCCCCTTTCCTACAAATCCTTAATCACTTCATTTACATCCAAGCGAATCCCAGGCCCCATTGTTGAAGCCAAAGAAATACTTTTGATGAAATTACTCTTTACAGAAACGGGTTTAGCCTCACGAATCATTTTAAGATAAGTCACCAGGTTCTCCTCCAATTGCTCAGAGCTGAAGGAAATCTTTCCAAAAATAGTATGAATATTTCCATGCTTGTCATTCCGGTACTCCAATCGACCTGCTTTAAGGGCTTTAATAGTCCCCACAATGTCATCACTCACCGTTCCAGCCTTTGGATTAGGCATCAACCCTTTTTGACCCAAAGTTTTAGCCACTTTACCAATTTTTTTCATCACATCAGGAGTAGCCACAATCACATCATAATCAACATTCCCTTTAGAAAACTGCTCAATCAAATCTTCAAGCCCTGCCTCTGCAGCACCAGCAGCTTTTGCATCTTTCACCTTGTCATCACTCACAATGGCAGCAATTTTTATATCCTTACCTGTTCCATGAGGCAAAGTGATCGTACCACGAAGGGCTTGATCAGCCTTGGTTGAATCGATGTTTAAATTGATATGGAGTTCAGCCGTACCATCAAATTTTGTAGTCGATGTCTTTTTCAAAAGCTCAATGGCCTCTTTCAAAAGATAAAATTCTTTGTCAGCCAACATTGCTGTGGCGGCTTTATGACTCTTTCCTCGTCTCATAATAATAAAGTTTAAGTGGTTCAAGCGGCGCACTGCCTCCCACAAATAAAATTAAATACAAATTTAAGCGGGATCAACAGTGATTCCCATACTTCTGGCTGTACCTGCAATGATATTCATAGCATGCTCCACATCATTGGCATTTAAATCTGGCAACTTCTTTTCAGCGATTTCACGAAGTTGGGCCTGGGTCAAATTAGCCACTTTTACCTTTTGAGGCGTTCCACTTCCACTCTTTAATTTCAAAGTATCTTTAATCAAAGTTGACGCAGGAGGCATCTTGGTGATGAAAGAGAAAGAACGGTCTTCGTAAACACTAATGATCACAGGAATCAACACCCCCATTTGATCACCAGTTTTGCTGTTGAATTGAGAGCAGAAATCCTGAATATTCACACCATGCTGACCCAGGGCAGAACCAACTGGCGGAGCAGGATTAGCTTTACCACCTGGAATCTGAAGTTTAATGATTTTTTGTACTTTTTTAGCCACGGCAATTAAAAATTAAGAATTATTGAGAGTAAGTATGACCGCCTGAATCCAATCAAAGATGGAGGAGGAGGCCTTAGGATACATGAATCCATACACATTGTCACGCACTTGAACCAAGAGAAAACCAGTTTCATCCTGAGCCACATCGTTATAAAAGAGACTGGCCTGACCATAAACATCATTCTGGTTGATGGGCTCATCAGAAGCCAATCGCGTTGTAATGGCCAGCTTAAGACTCAAAAAATTGAATCGACCTTGCCCCAGAGCACCAGGAAGCTCATAAATAATGAGAGTTGATCCATCAGATGAAAGCAAACTGGTCTTATAAACTTCTAATCCAATCTGAGCGATATCAAAGCGTTCGAACAGCTCTTGAGTCAAAACAGTGTCTTGCAGCTTCAGCGTGGAAAGTTCAGGAGAAGTAGCAAGGAACTCTTGCGTGAACCGGGTATTAGAAGGAACAATGGAAGCTACAGGTTGAACTTCAGGGGCTGCAACCTCATCTGTGCTCAGCACAGGGGTTACCAATGCAGGCTCCGGCAGGGAAAGATCACCGGGATCCGTCGCTGCATAATCAGCGAAGACCAAGCCCACCATCGCCACAATCATGACGATGAACAAAACAAACTTGTTCATGTTATTTTCTCTTTACCTGAGTAAAGTCAAGTTCAATCGGTGTTTCACGATCAAAAATAGAAACCAGCACTTTAACCTTTCCTTTTTCAGGGTCAATTTTATCAATCACCCCTTCGTAATTTGCAAACGGGCCACTATTAATCGTGACATGATCTCCTTTATTGAAATCGATCTTAAAGGTGACTTCATCTCCACCCATACGCTTTTGGATCACCCCAAATTCTTCTGGAGTCACGGGCACTGGAATATTCCCAGCTCCCACAAAACCAGTTACATTGGGTGTGTTACGAACGACGTACCATGAATCATCCGTCACGATCATTTCGACTAAAACATAACCAGGAAAAATCCGTTTCTTTTCTTGAACTGGCTCACCACGCTTAATGACCACTTGAGTTTCCTTAGGAACCCGAATGTCAAAAATATAATCCTGCATGTTGAGGGCTTCAATCCGTTGTCTTACGGCTTTTTCAACGGCATCTTCATAACCAGAATAGGTATGTAGAACATACCAATTACGGCCTGTATTTTTGGCTTGTTTAGCCATAGAAATATATTAAATTAAAGATTTATGAGTTGTCTGAATCCAACTGAGAAAAGGTAATCCACCACTCCGAGCGCTGCTGCGGAAAGAATCATGAAGATGAAAACAATGGTGGTGAGCTTAGTGGCTTGTTTTTTGGTAGGCCAGCTCACATTGTGAAGCTCAGCAAAACTCTCTTTGAAATATTTTTTAATCATTTTTAAACAATCTTAAAAAACCCCGGACAGGCTCAATTTAACAAACCAGACAGTAAAAGGCAAGCAAAAAATTACAGACAAACAACTCTAATAGGAGTGGGGAGCAAGCATCTACTTTTGAGACCAGACCACGCAACTAATCAGCCAAAGCATGCAAACGTTTTTCACTCTGTGTGACCCGCTCATCCTCTGTCATTGGTCCCTTTCGACTGCTCAAAGTCTTCAAAATCTTTTCCACCAAACGCTGTGGATCCGAATCAAAGATAATGTAATCAGCAAGCTCACGATCACATATCTCAAGAATCTCAGGAATCTGATCCGCCACCCCCCCTGTTTCAGTGAGCACACCAATCACCTTCCCCTCATCATAAGCCACTGTAAATTCATTCAAAGTCCCCACTCCCCCACCCAAAAGCACAATCGCATCCGAACTTCTAATATTGATGATGTCCCGCTCCATCAAACCCATTCCTGTATATATGATGATGTCATAGTTTTCATTGGGTGATTTGTAAAGCTCCGTGTGTTCTTTTTCGCTGTAGGCAGGAGAAATTCCCATCGTCAACCCCCCCGCATGCCTAGCCCCATAGGCCGCTTCATCTGGCAGGCCAGGACAAGCCCCATTGACCAAAATACAATTGTTCTCAGCAATATGAATGCCAATCTCAATCGATTTTTTAACGGCAATTTGACTTTTAATGGCTGGACCAGACGCAGACCCCATCACTCCAATTCGGTATTTCATCTTTATATATTAGGTGTAGAATTAAATCTAATCATTATACCAAAAAAAAAGAGAGAGGTCAATAAAAGTGTCTAAATCATCCCCATTTCTCTAACAATCAAAACCACCTTACCTCTTTCTTATAAAGGAAAAGTGGGTTATTAAAAGTGACGCAACATCATTTCTAACAAACCCACTTCCATGATCAAATATATACAAGATGGCATAAGAAACAACCTCAGATCTATTATTCGTGAGCTAACCACCCCTCAACAAAAAGCTGTCCAAGAGATGGTCAGAGACTTATTTATTGAAGGAAAACCTATTTTGGCTCACCTAGGTCAAAACAAAGAGATCTCAGCCAAAAAGCAGTCTGAGAAGTACTCAAGACACCTAAATAACATTGACCTAGTCAATACAGTTCATCAGTTTGCCCTGCGTAAAGCCAAGCAACATGTCAGGAAGCAAACCATCATTGCCTATGACTTGACCGACATTAGCAAACCTTCTGCCAAAAAATTAGAAAAGCTGAGAAGAGTCCTTGATGGCAGTAAAAGACAAGTGACTAATGGCTTTGATTTACATGGAGTCGGAATTAATGGAATCCTGACTCAGTTTGAGGTCCATGATGATGAAATTTACACAAGAAACCAGGTTAGAAAAAGAATTATCCAAAATATCTCTCAAAAACTAGATCATAAAGGGATTTGGGTCTTTGATAGAGGGAATGATGATAAAAAACTCTTCATGGATCTGCGTCAGGAGCTTAATATAGAGTTTATCGCTAGATTAAAGAAGAATCGACAGGTTGTTCTCAAGAAAACTGGGGAAAAGATCAGGGTCGATCAACTTTCTCCTGGCAAATACGAGATTTATTTAATGGATAAAAACAATTACAGGGTCAATTCCATTCATACTTTTAGCTTGATCATTCATAAACATCTGGAAAATAAGGGGCCCATTAGACTCCTCTCTAGCTTAGCCATTGGCAAATTCACTGCTGAGCAGTTTGTGACTATGTATCTGGAGCGTTGGGGAGTGGAAAACCTCTATAGACGAGTCAAAACGAAGTTTGATTTAGAAAAGATTAGAGTCATGAACTACAAAAGGTTCACTAATCTAGTTGCCCTGATTCAATTTGTGATGGTGGTCTCTACCTTGATTTTCTACAAAGTCCAACAAGCCACCAACACCTTAACTGTGTGCTTATTGGCTCTATATAAACAGTTTCTCAGACTCAAAACACTCACCATCAATATTGATTCCTTTATTTCATTCATCAGAGACAACCTTGAACCTATCGAGTTTAGAAAGCCCCCTCCAAAACAACTGTGCCTATTCTCTAAAAGACAGGTGGGAAAAATGGGGATGATTTAGAGAAGTGTTTATTGACATATTAAGTAATAAATAGTAGAATAGATTAAATCCTAAATTTATAAATAATTAAGAATTAATGAAAGCAAATAAGAACTATGAAGTCCCGTGGAATCATTCAGAAAAAACTCCACATTTAGCTGAGGATATACGAGATAATGTATCTAAATTAATTGTAGTTCCAGGACATGCCTTATTAAGGGATGGTGTTTTGGCTGGTAAGAAGCTTTCATACTATAAAAGTGACGATGTTTGGCGCTTACAAGGTTTTCAGAAGGGTGAACCCCCATTTTACATTGAGCATATTAAGGCAGGAGTAGACGCCTTAATAGAGAACCCAGAGGCTATTTTAACTTTTTCTGGAGGTCGTACAAGGCCTGACAATCAAGACTGGAGTGAGGCAGGGAGTTATTTGGCAGTTGCTAAAGCTTTGCCAGAATGGACCACAGAGCTTGAAGATAGAGTTTTAACTGAAGATTTTGCAAGAGATTCCATTCTTAATATTTTCTATTCTTCATTAAGGTATTTTATGGAGACTGGAAAGTTTCCAGAGACTGTGGAAGTAATGAATTGGGGATTTAAGGCATCGCGTTTTAATAATCATCGTGAAGCTCTAGGAATTTCCAAGGATCAATTTACATATACAGAAATCAATAATCCTATTGGTGGTAATTTAGAGGGTGCTAAAAAAGGTGAGGCAAAAGCTTTAGATGCATTTCAAAAAGATCCATTAGCCTTAGAAGGGGATCTCTTGAGAAAAAGAGAAGCTAGAGATCCTCATCAAGACGGAAATCCCTACATTTCCTTATTAACTGAAGCATCAAGGGAGATTGGTCAGTTTTTCCATTTACAGCGAAAAGTCATAGAGGGTTTATTAAAATAAGAAAATTTTTTTGGCATCAGTTCCCATAAGGTGCTCAAAATCTAAAGGTGTTTTTTGGGTATAAAATATGCTAAGATGGTTTCATTAAAAAGACATCATGCGCCACTTACGCTACAAAAGACAGCACATTGCAGGAAAGGCTGATGAGACAAAGATTAGGATTTACGTTCTGATGCTCATAGCATTTGGAATTTTTTCGCTCATCGCTCTCAGACTATTTCAACTTCAAGTCTTCCGCCACAGCATGTATGCCTCCGTAGCAGAAGAACAGCATCTTGGAAAGGTTGAACTCCCAGCGAAGCGAGGTGACATACTCGTAAAAGATTCAAATTCTGGGGAGTATTTTAAGGTGGCCACCAACACCACTTTAGACCTCCTTTATGTGGATCCAAATGTAGCCTTGGGCGAAGATGACCCCCAAAAGCTAAGAAAACTTCAGCAAGAGAATTACGAAGCCATTGCCCAGACCTTCCCTCAAATCATCTTCACACGTGAGGAATATGAAGATTGCAAAACTTCGTTAAGTGATTGCTTCTATGACATCACCGAAAAAAGTGAGATAAACAAAGAAAATGAGGGCACAGAGGAAGAAGAAGTCGAAGAAGAAGTCGAAGAAGAAGCACAGGAGCCAGAAGAAGTTACATTTAAGGATTATTCAACTGTATTGGAAGAGATTGAAGCGGACATTCTAGAGCGTGTCTCACAAACAGAAGTCAATTTTGTAGTTCTAAAGCGAGACACAGACATGGAACTCATTGAACGAATTAAAAAAGAAAATCTCAAAGGGATCACAGTCAATGAGGAAACGTTTATGGTTTACGCAGACCCCACCCAGATCCCCGTAAAATCACTCGATGACACAGCTGCCACTCTTGCCGAACTTTTAGAAGAACCCATCACAGAATTAAAAGCCAAAATCAGCCCTCGAGAAGTCCGTTATGTTTTCATCAAAAATAAGCTCAGCCCAGAGACATCCCAAAAAATTCGTGCGCTCATCAATCCCGAAGACGAAGATGAAGAAGGGTTAAAGGGAGTAGTTTTGATTCCGGAACACTGGCGGTTTTATCCAGAGGGCAATCTAGCCTCTCAGATGATTGGCTTCATGAATAGAGACAACATCGGTCAATATGGAGTGGAGGGGTATTTAAATAGCGATCTGGAAGGAAAAAAAGGGTCAATCATTTCCGAAAGTGATCCAAGTGGGAGACAGATCACCGTGGGAGAAACCGAAATCATTGAAGCCGTTGATGGAGACAGCATCGTTTTAACCATTGATCGAATTGTACAACAAAAAGTGGAAGAAATTTTAGCGGCACGGGTGGAAGAATTTAAAGCCGACAGCGGCCAAATCATCGTCATGAATCCATTTACAGGAGCCATTGTAGCGATGGCCAACTACCCCAGCTTTGACCCCAATGAATATGGAAGTAGCCTAAAACTCACCACACTCACACAAAAGGAAGTGGATGAAGCCTATCCCACCACCCAATTATTTAAAAAAGATGAAAAAAATAAATATGTCTTCATAGAAGAGGGAGACAAAGAAGACAGTGAAATTCAAAAATATGCCTATGAAAATAGGTTGGGTCCAGGAGTCTTCACCAACAAAGCCATTTCTGAAATCTATGAACCAGGTTCGACCTTCAAGCCCATTGTCATGGCCATGGCCATTGACGCCAACGAAGTGGATCCAGAGACTACCTATAATGATTATGGAGCACTTAGCATAAATAATTTTCCCATTGAAAACTCAGACTTTAATTATCATGGCATCAGCACCATGACCGAAGTCCTTGAAAAATCTCTCAATACTGGAATGGTACGAGTGGCCCAAAAACTCGGTCGAAATTTGATGTACAAATATTTAGAAGACTTTGGACTGGGAACCTACACCAACATCAAGCTAGAAGGAGAAGTCCCTGCCAAATTAAGTGTTTATAAAGATTTCAGCTACACAGACTCACTCACCGCCTCTTTTGGACAAGGTAAAATTATTCTAACCCCTCTTCAACTCATCACCGCATGGTCAGCCTTAGCCAATGGAGGAAAGCTGGTGCAACCTCATGTGGTTCAAGCTGTGATTCGAGATGATCAAGTCATCAAAACTGAACCCGAAATCATTCACCGTGTGATCTCCGAAGAAGCCTCTAGCATCATCACCTCCATGCTAGTGAGTGTGGTCAAGCGTGGTCACGGAGATGGAACTGATATTCCTGGACATTTGATTGCCGGAAAAACCGGAACCGCTCAAGTGGGTGGTGGGCCAAATGGAGGCTATTTAAAAGGAGAAGGCTCTACCATCACTTCTTTCGCAGGTTTCTTTCCAGCCCTGGAACCTGAATTCATGATTTTAGTCAAATTCGATCGACCCAGAAGCCTTGGGAACAATACATGGGGTTCCACCACAGCCGTACCTACCTTTAGAGATGTTGCAGAATTCATTATCGACTACTACAACATCGAACCCACGGAATAATGGAATCAAAGAAGTGAACTACTTCTCTTCTTTTCCATTGATATAAACCTTAACCGAACGCTCCACCTGAAGCTTTAAAGTCTCCCCTTTGATGTTGTAATCATAACTAGACACTTTCTGAGTCACATCAACATCAGCCATGACCTGCCTCAATTCAGCTGATTTTTCCTTGATTTGATTCTTATAAGTCAATTCATCGTTTTTAGCCTTCTCAAAATCTGAATCTTCATAGTATTCCGCCTCAATTCTATCCTTTTCCTCAGTGATCTGCTCCGCCAACTCCTTCTTCACCTTCATCAATTCTGCCAAACGGTCTGATTTGATTTTATAGTGCTTCAAAATGGCCTTAGAATCAGTCAATTTCTCCTTTGTTTGAATGATGGATTGTAATAGTTTTTCAATTTGATTGGGTTGAACAGTCATGAGTTTTGTTTTAAATAAATAAGCCAAAACAGCCTATCATTTTTTTAAGGAACAAAAAAGTAAAGTTACACCAACTCAATTCAACACACCCGACTGACCAGCAGTAGAAAGAGCACGATAAAGGGCGGCTCGATAGAAATCTGAAAAAGAATTGATCGGAACATCTTGAAACCCACCACGTTCCAATATCTTTTTCTCCAAAGCCATCAAAAATCCACGACACAAAATTTTACTATGACTGACATAGGCAATGAATAAACGAAGTGACTTTATAAAGCTAAGGCCTCTAAAGCCCTCTAAATTCTCCAAAGAAACTCTCAACGCATTCAACTCCAAAAGAAAATCAGGGTCACCAAGGGATGGCAAATAATAAGAGCCACTCGACAGTGAATCTAAAAAATCTAATTCACCAAGTAAAATTCTCGCCTCCGCCAAAGAAAAATCATAACCAGCTACAGATACTCTAGGATGCCCTAAAAAAACTTGAACCATAAACAGATCAAACTGAACTTTCGAAGAAGGGTCAGCGGCTAGGGATCTTAAGCGCTCCACAATGAGTGAGGCATTTCTAGATGGAGTTTCTAAGGATGGCATTGAAAAAGGCTAAACTTTAGATAACATCTAAGCCTAATTTAAATAAGATGTCAAATTTATATTTAAAAATCCTATTGTACTTTAAAAAACATTAGTCTAAAATAGCGAAGTCCAGTCAAAAAATGATACATGCGGGTATCGTATAGTGGCTATTATCTCGGCCTTCCAAGCCGATGAGGGGGGTTCGAGTCCCCCTACCCGCTCCAGCAAAACCAAACCAGCTTTTGGCTTTATTTAAAGCGGTTTGGCTAGTTTGATAATTTAGGACTCCTGAGGGGATGGGCGGACTACAGTGAGTTTTTGTGCTTTAAAAAAGTTGAAGCCTACTCACTGAACAGTGAATTGGCCCATCATGCCCCCGTCTTCATGTTCAAGAATATGACAGTGATACATGTAGGGATGCTCCCGCGCTGCCTCATGTTCAAATTTCATGATCACCTCCGTCCAACCATATCCAACTTCAACTGTATCTTTCCAGCCCTGGTCTTCTGGTGCTGGAGGCTTTCCATTTTGGGAGAGTATTAAAAATGATGTGCCATGCATGTGAAAGGGGTGATCCATTTCGTCCCGAGTGATTCGCCATATTTCAATATCTCCTTGTTTCACCTGCTCATCAATGCGAGACATGTCCATTGCCTTGCCATTAATGCTAAACATCGAATGCATGTCCATCGTATTGTTTCCGGTTTCCATTTCCTCCATTTCAAGTGTAAACTCCCTTGTTTTTGATGCATCAGCTGGATCCCAAGGAGTTATAGTGTTCAACTTTTCTGGTAGTTCCCCAAAGGATTCAAGACTGCTATCAACTCGTATTTCAAGTACACGCTCTGTTGGGATGGAGAGTTCACCAAAAAAGTCATCATCGATTGGCAAAAGGTTTGCCATTAATTCACGAGTTTGACCATCCGAGACGTCGATCATAATCTCATTGCGTTCCCCAGGAACCATGCGCATAGAGTTTATTTCAACTGAACTCTCCAAAAAACCTCCTTCGGTGGCAATTTTGTAAAATGGCTCATTGTCTTTTAGATGAAAATCATAAAAACGCGCATTTGATCCATTAAGAAGTCTTAGTCTTATCCAGCCTTTGGGCACCTCAACAAATGGATTAATGGTTCCATTCACCACAAGCGTGTCCTCTCGTTTTCCATCCATCATTTCATCTTCGTCGACACTGTAATTATTCATCACTCCATTTTCAAAGCTCCGATCTTGTATGATTAAGGGGATATCATCCACACCATAGGCTTTCGGAATGGAGAGATTTTGAGAATTTTCATCTTCAATCAAATAAAGACCTGCCAGTCCTGCATGCACATGCTCAGCGGTTTTACCCATTAAATGAGGATGATACCAATTGGTAGAGGCCTCTTGACGAATGGGAAGGGTGATGTCCCATGTGTCCCCTGGCATGATGCTATTTTGAGGACCACCATCCAATTGACCTTCAACATGAAGTCCATGACCATGAACTGTAGTGGCTTCATTGAGCTCATTGGTAAAGCGTAGTCTGGTCTCTTCTCCATCGTAGAGCCTAATGGTTGGGCCCAGATATGACTGACTAAAACCCTTTGTTTCACTTTCCACTCCTGCAAAAAATTCATGACGAGAATCCTGTATTTTTAACTGAATGTCTTGATCTGCTTCACGGCTATCGATCAACCTTGGAATATTCAAGGGATTTGTAGCTTGGCTTGGAGCATTTTTAGAATACACATACAACCCAAGTGCAATACTGACAGCAGCTGTTAATAGACCGATGCCAAGAAATTTTTTTTTTCATGAATCTTACAAATAAATAAAATACTAACACTTATATAGTACAAATAAAGAGAGTTATTTCTTTCAAAAAAATATCAAAATCTATCTGAAAGTCTTGCAGAAAAATCAAAGCCTTATGGAGTTTGATGAAAATTAGTCCGCACCTCATCCATCATAGAGCTCCAAAAAAATAATAAGAATCATGCTTCAATAATGATTGTTTTTTAATCAACTCAGCCCCATTAAAATCAAATCACCCACGCCCAAAATATAAGCATAAATAATCAATAAATACCTTTTCAAGTTAGCGCAAGATCTGTATAATGATAGTAATATTAATTGAAAATGAAATAAAAATGATGGCTGAAAAAAAGAAAAAGATACTCATCGCCGAAGATGAGCGACCCATGGCACGGGCATTGGAGCTTAAATTAAGCCATGAAGGCTATGATGTGACCTATGCAGCCAATGGTCAAGAGGCCCTTGATTTTTTGAAAAAAGACAAATTTGACATCATCCTACTCGATCTCATGATGCCCAAAGTGGATGGGTTCGGTGTTTTAGAAGAGATGAAAGCTAAAAAAATGAAAATTCCCGTCATCATTCTCTCCAATCTAAGCCAAGTAGAAGATGAAGAGCGGGCTAAAAAAATGGGAGCAAAAGACTTCTTCATCAAATCCAACACCCCCATTGCCAACATCATTGATTACGTCAAAAAACATCTTTAAAAAATAAAAAGGGCATGAAAATCGACGACAAAAAACTCAAAGACATTCTTTTAAAACAAAATTATTTATTAGAAGAAGACATTAAAAAGGCAAATGCCTATTTGGCCAAACATAAAATGTCTTTTGGAGATTATCTAATTCAATCAAGCCTTCTTAATAAGAAGCTAATTGGAGAAGCCGTTGCCGAGTTCTTAAAAGTACCCTTTGCTGACCTAGAAGCCAAATCCCCTAGTAAGGAGCAAGTTCTAAAAATTCCAGAAGCTCAAGCCAAAAAAAATCATGTCATTCTATTTGAAGAAGGTGAAAAAAGCGTCACCATAGCCACAGATGACATTGATCAAAAACAAGTGTTCACTAGCTTAAAAAAACTCTTTAAAGGGAAGAAAATAATCATCGCCTACGCAGGAACGGAAGACATAGAGGCTAAATTCATAAATTACCAAAAACCGCTCGACACGCGATTTTCTAAAATCATCAAATCAGAAAAACGCATTGCCCCAGAAATTTTAGATGAAATCTTTAATGATTCCATTGTCTTCAATGCGTCCGACATTCATTTTGAACCTCAAAAAGAAGAAGTTGTTTTACGCTTTCGGATCGATGGCCTACTGAGAGAAGCTGGACGTATCCCCACCATCAATTACGAAAACATTCTCAATCGCATCAAAATACAAAGTGGACTGCGAATTGACGAGCATTATTCAGCACAAGATGGATCAATTCGCTATGAAAATAATAATGTTTCCATTGATTTCAGAACCTCAATCATTCCCACAGTCAATGGTGAAAAAATCGTGCTCAGAGTGCTCGCCAGCTATGTTAAAGGACTATCATTAAGTGAACTAGGCCTCTCCATGCGAGACAGAGACATTCTAGAGGAAGTGAGTAAAAAGCCATTTGGAATGATCCTTGTGACCGGACCAACCGGCTCTGGAAAAACCACCACCCTCTACGCCACCCTCAAAATGCTCAACAGCCCTGATGTAAATGTCACCACAATTGAAGATCCTGTAGAGTATAAAATAAATGGGTTGAACCAGATTCAAGTCAATAGCGAAACCAACTTAACCTTTGCCAAAGGCCTACGATCAATTGTACGTCAGGATCCCGATGTCATTTTGGTGGGAGAAATACGGGATGAGGAAACCGCAGAAATTGCAGTCAATGCAGCCCTCACAGGACATCTACTCCTCTCAACCTTCCATTCCAACGATGCAGCCACGGCTATTCCACGACTACTCGACATGGGAATTCAACCTTTCTTACTAGCCTCAACCATGGAAGCCATCATTGGCCAACGGCTTGTCCGAAAAATTTGCAAGCAATGCCGCTTGAGTGTGACGATTACAAAAAATGATCCTAAATTAAGGTTCAAAGAACTAAAGCGCTTCTTTGGAAAGGATAAAATCAGTGCCTATGAAGGGAAGGGATGTAACAGTTGTAATCAAACCGGGTTTAGAGGAAGAACTGCTATTTATGAATTCATTAATTTCACACCAGAAATGAAGGATTTGATCCTCAAAAATCCTTCCACCAATGAAATCTGGAACCTCGCTAAAAAACAAGGAGCCACTTCTTTATTTGAAGATGGAATTGAAAAGGTTAAAAACGGTCTCACCACCCTTGAGGAACTATTGCGTGTGGCTGAACCTCCCTCAAAAACAAAGTAAACAGAACCTCCATGAAAAAAGTGTCCAAAAATAGGGCTGAAAAAAAAGAAAAATCTCACTCATGGTTAGAAAGTTTCGGATTAGGGGGGGAACGAGAAATTTTCATTGAAAATTTCTCCATGCTAGTGAGTTCAGGAGTTGGGATCATTCCAGCCCTAAGCTCACTCCAAGAAGAAAAACTTTCTAAACGGATGATTGACAGAATTGAAGAGATCAAAAATGACATTGAATCTGGATCCTCCCTCTCTAAAGCATTAAAGCGAACAGGGCTATTTTCCGACCACACCCTTTCCCTCATTCGTATTGGTGAAGAGTCTGGTCAACTCTCTCAAAACCTACAAGTCATCGCACAGCAGCAAGTTAAAGACAAGTCTTTTAAGTCCAAAATCCGCAGTGCCATGATGTACCCTATTTTTGTGATGGGACTCGCCTTAGTCATTGGAGTGGGAATCGCCTGGTTCATTCTACCCAAATTATCCACCGTCTTCTCTCAACTCAATTTAGAACTGCCCACAGTCACCCGTTGGTTGATTGCTACAGGAAATTTTTTGGGAGAAAATGGAGCCTGGTTCCTCCCTTTGGTCATCCTTGGCTTCGTTATAATGATCATGACACTCTTTGTTTTTCCAAAGACAAAGGTTTTAGGGCAACGCTTCCTTTTCAATATCCCTGGAATCAAAAGCTTGATTCGAGAAGTGGAATTAGCTCGATTTGGCTATCTACTAGGGACACTACTTGCCGCAGACATCTCTGCGCCGCGAGCCCTACATTCTTTGCATGAAGCCACCAAATTTCCGCATTATAAAAAATTGTATGCCAGCATGCGCGACAGCATCGAAGAAGGAAATTCTTTTCGCAAAACATTTGAACTCTACCCCAAATCCAAAAAACTACTCACCATCCCCGTTCAAAAACTCATCATTGCTGCAGAAAAATCAGGCAGACTTTCTAAGAGCCTCCTTCAAATCAGTGAACGCTTTCAAGAAAAGACAGAAATCACCTCAAAAAACCTTTCCGTAATTCTAGAGCCATTGCTTCTAGTTTTTGTGTGGCTCGGTGTCGTCGCCATTGCCCTAGCCGTCATCCTACCTATATACAATTTGATCGGAGGACTTTAAATCAAAAATGAATTTTAAATTTTAAATTTTAAAAATTGAAACGTCGCCTGAATAACGCTGGCTTCACGCTCATTGAAGTTTTACTTTCAATTGCAATCATCACCCTCATTACAGGAATGGGGATTCCAGTCTACCGCACCTTTCAAATTCGAAATGATCTAGACATTGCCACCAACACCTTCACACAGTCCATCAGACGAGCTCAAATTCTAGCTCAAAACATGGAAAATGACAGTCAATGGGGAGTCTACATTGAAGCAGGAAGTATCATTCTTTTTCAAGGCAGCAGTTACGCCACTCGAGATGCAGACTACGACGAAGCATTCACCACCCCAGACAACATGATCATCACTGGAAATAGTGAATATATTTTTGAAAAATTAACCGGAGAACCCAACACAACCGGGGACACCACCCTCACCTCAATTGACTTAGAAACCCGCACCGTCACTCTCAATGAAAAAGGCACAGCAAACTATTAAACCATCGGGCTTCTCACTAGTAGAAGTTCTTCTTTCCGTATCTATCTTTAGCATGCTGGTAACCGTGATGATTGGTGCCTATCTTTATGGGCAAGAATCCATCATGCTCTCTGGCAATCGAGTCAGAGCAACCCTGCTAGCCGAAGAGGCACTGGAAGCCACTAAAAACATTCGAGATGAAGACTGGGCGAATTTAACCGACGGAACCCATGGGCTTCAGGTGAGTGGAAATCAATGGGAGTTTTCAGGCAACAGTGATCAAAGCGATATCTTCACGCGAGAATTAAACATAAGCAGCATTGATAGCAATCGAAAGCAAATCACCAGCACCATCACATGGGAGCAAAACGGACAACGAGCAGGAAACATCTCCATGCAAACCCTCTTGAGTCATTGGAAGGAAATCATTAGCACAGGAATTGGAGACTGGAGTGTGCCCCTCTTAGGATCAGTCATTGATTTGTCAGGGGGAAACAATGGATTGAAGGTAAAAGTGGTTGGCGATCATGCCTACCTGATTCGCTCGGGTGGAAGCAATGAATTACAAATCATCAACGTATCAAATCCAAACAATCCCTTTACCGAAGGAGCTCTAAGTATATCAGGAACACCAACCAATTTGGATGTAGACGGCGACTATGCCTACATCACCACAACCGACAATTCAAGAGAAGTGGTTGTGATAGACATAAGTAATTCCAGTAGCCCGAATCAAATAGACACTTATAATTTGAGTGGAAATAATAACGCACAGGGCATAATGGTAGTGGGAAGCCTTGCTTATGTGGTTAGGGATGACAGCAGCCAAGATGAATTTTATGTTTTTGACATCAGTGACCCAAGTGACATAAGTGAACTAGGAGCAACCGACTTGAATGATGATGGAAATGAAGTGATTGTGATTGGAAGCTATGCCTATGTCGCCACAGATGGAGATGAATTAGAAGTGGTCGACATCTCAAACTCAAATGCTCCACAATCCATAGCAGACTTAAATTTATCAGGAGGATCAAATGCTTTTACCATCACTGGAGCAGGAAATACAGTCTATTTAGGACGCGCCAATGGAAGGATAGAAAGTGTGGATATTTCTGACCCATTCAATCCAAATGCACTGAGCAACCTCGACAATGGCTCAGCAGTTCGTGATTTAGACTTAGGCAATAACAACACCTATCTTTTTGCAGCCAGCGATCAAAATGATGCGGAATTCCAACTCATTGATGTTTCAAATCCCAACAGCATAAGCACACTCAGCACCTACAATGCGCCCGCTGATTTCAATGGTGTGGATTACGACTCAGACAAAGACCGTGCTTTTTTTGCTGCGGAAGACAATGAAGAAGAATTAACCATTTTGACGCCTCAATAACTCATGATTCAAAGCAGAACCACACCCAAAGGCTTCACCCTCATCGAACTCATTTTATATGTGGCCATTGCCTCAATCCTTCTAACTGTCATCTCCCTCTTCCTTTCGACCGTAATCAAATCAAGACTCAAGCAGCAAAGCATGACCGAAGTCGAAAGCCAAGGATTGCAAATCATGGAACAAATAACGCGTACCATACGAAGCGCCGAGACCATCAACTCCCCCACCTCAGGAAATAATAGCAACACACTCTCGCTTGGGATGAGCAATGGCAGCCAAAACCCTACTGTTTTTGAATCAAGTGGAAGCCAAATTCAAATCACAGAAGGAACAGGCAGTCCAATCGCACTGAGCAACGGAAGGGTGAACATTAGCAACCTAGATTTTAAAAACCTCTCCCGCGCAGACACCCCAGGATTAATTCAAGTTGAATTCGATCTTGACCATGTCAACAACTCAGGACGAAATGAATACACCTTCAGCAAAAGCTTCTCGACAAGCAGCAGTCTCAGGCACCCTTAACTTATTATAAATCAAAATTCATATTTTAATGAAGACAATGGCTTCAAAACCAACGGGCTACATCACCCTCATTAGTTTAATTGTAGTCGGGGCCGTGGCAACCGCCGTAACCTTAAGCCTCATTCTACTGGGCCTGAGCAGTGCACGCTCAAGCCTTTCAAATCAACAAGGTGGGAGTGCCTATTTTTTAGCAGAAGCCTGCGTCGAAGAAGCGCTCAGAGAAATTCGGGAAAACAGTAGCTACGCAGGCAATGACAGTCTTAATTTTAGTGTGGGTAGCTGTCAGTATACCGTGAGCAACCAAGGAGGAGAACAGCGTCTCATTCAATCCACTGGAACAGTTGGAGTCAACACTCGAAGGATTGAGGCTCAAACTCAAAGTATCAATCCTCAAATTTTTATAAACTATTGGCAAGAAGTAACTAATTTCTAAACAGCCTTCTATGACTAAAAACACCCCTACATCACTCAGACAATTAAATAAACTCCAAATGAAAAAAAATGGATTCACTCTCATTGAAATCTTACTCGTCGTCGCTGCCATTTCTATTTTGGCAGGAATTGTCATTTTAGCCATTAATCCTGGAAAACAACTTGCTGAAAGTCGAAATGCACAACGCCGTGCGGATGTTAAAACAATCCTTGAAGGCATTTACCAGTGGAATATTGACAATGGGGGGACAAACATCATCTATCCCACAAACGTACTGAGCAGCAGTCCAACAGAAATTTGCCACCTGGAACAAGCCGATAACATGTATTGCTTTACGGGAATGGGTCAAAGTTTTGGGCAAGATCAAATATGCCTAACACTCAACTGCTATTATTCAGGGTTAGCTGATTTTACAGCCCTCACCTATGAAGAACGATATTTAAATAGCATGCCTGTGGATCCAAAAAATGAAAGCACACATGGCACTGGTTACCAAATCAGGCAGTCAAGCAATGGCAGAATAACCGTCTCTGCCCCCTTGGCTGAACTAGGGGATGAAATTGAAGTCACACGTTAGAAATGAATTTTCCTTAAAAAAATTATAAAATAGTTTGAAATAAGTGCTTACATTGTTAAAATAGAGTTAATCATTAATTAAATAAATTTCATGAAAAATAAAAAGGGATTCACCCTCATTGAAATACTCCTTGTTGTGGCTGCAATAGCCATCCTTGCTGGGATCGTCATCCTAGCCATCAACCCAGGAAAACAACTAGGAGACACTCGAAATGCCCAACGGCGATCAGATGTTAATACCGTTCTTAATGCTGTCTATCAATGGAGCATTGATAACGATGGTGATTTACCTTCTGACATTAGCACCACTCAAACCGAAATCTGTCTCACAAGTGGAAGCTGTACAGGACTCACAGATTTATCAGAGCTAACCACAGACGAAACCTATCTAACAGAAGTCCCTCAAGACCCCACTGGGTCAAGCACGAATGGAGCGGGCTATGAAATTTTCAGCTCAGCCAATGGAAGAGTCACCATTGTTGCACCAGACGCAGAGCAAGGCGCTGTCATCAGTGTCACCCGCTAAATAATTATTAACTTAAAAAAAATTATGAAAAATACAACCAACCAGAAAGGATTCACCCTCATTGAAATACTACTTGTTGTGGCTGCAATAGCCATCCTTGCTGGGATCGTCATCCTAGCCATCAACCCAGGAAAACAACTAGGAGACACTCGAAATGCCCAACGTTCAGCCGATGTAAATACCATTCTAAATGGAGTCTATCAGTGGAGCATTGACAATACAGGAACCATCCCCACAGGAATCACCTCAACCTCGACTGAAATTTGTGCAACAGGAGCCAGTAGTTGTACAGGTCTAATTGACCTTTCAGTGCTGACAACAAATGAAGAATACTTGACTCAAATCCCACAAGACCCCACTGGAACATCAGGGAATGGAATAGGTTATGAAATAGCTCAAACAGCAAACGGAAGAATCACTGTCACCGCTCCCGATGCTGAGCAAGGAGCAACCATAAGCATCACTAGATAAAGAACCATAACAAAGAAGCTGGTCTAGACCAGCTTCTTTGTTATTTAAGGTCTAAATGCCCGCCTCACCCAAACCTGCCATTAGATGAACTTTTTTAAACAAATCCCACTAGGAAACAAAATAATTGCATTCAGCACCTTGCTTTCTGCCGTTTTTTTGTTGACCACTGTGGGCTATTTGAGTCAAAAAATGTACACTGAGCTGCGGCAGACCAATAATAAAATGTTACTAGCCAGCAACAATGAAGGTCGAACAAAGGTGGAGAGTGAAATTGAAGAAGTGCTCAACGACCTAAAGACATTAAGTGCTCAAATGATTTCAAAAAACCTAGAAATTGAATTAAAAGACACAGCAGACTATCAAAAGAATTTGGAAATCCTCACAGATGCCTTCATCACAAGCATGAAGCCCCATGATATTTATGATCAATTAAGATTTCTAGACACACAAGGGCAAGAGCTGATTCGAATCAATCGAAATAAATATAAAAATGAGCCCACAATAGTAGGGAAGGAAGGGTTACAAAACAAGTCGGATAGAGATTATTTTTTAGAAGGCATCAAACTCAGAGAGGGACAAATCCATGTCAATGATGTAAATCTCAATCGAGAAGGCCAACCGGCAAAAATCGAAGTGCCACATAAACCAGTGATTCAGTATAGCATTCCTGTTTTTAGCAATACCAATCAATTAAACGGCTTGATTGTTGCCAATATAAGGTTTAATCATGTCATAGAGGATATCAGTTTAAATTTGAAAACACTTTCAGAGCACTACATTGTAGATGAAAAAGGGTATTATTTAAATCACCCCGACCCAGAAAAAACATTTGGAAGCCCCAATGACTTAAACACAGGGTACAACATTCTCAATGACATTGAAAAAATTGAATCCATATTTGAAAAAAAACAAGATCTGATTACCATTGAAGGAAATATATATTCCAGCACACAAATAAAATACAACCCTTATAATCCAGAAAAATTTTGGTTATACATTGAATCAGCCTCGGAAAATGAGCTATTTGCTGGACTGAAAAAAAATGTACGCTGGGTGCTATTCATTGGCTTATTGAGCTTTCTCATCCTCTTTGAATTGCTATCGCTTGGGATCATAAGAATGCTCTATCCCCTAAAAAGACTTGCCAAAGCTGCTGAAGAAATAGGAGCGGGTAACTTTGACAAACCCATCGATGTAAATAGTAAAGATGAAATCGGACAACTAGGATCCAGCCTAAAAAAAATGAAGAAAAAGCTAAAAAATCTATATGGAAATTTAGAAAAAAAGGTGAAGCTTAAAACCAAAGAACTTGAGAGTAAGGTGAATGAATTGCAAAAAAGCAAACTCGCCATGATCAATATAGCGAATGATTTAAATATCGAAAGGGAGGAAATGCTTCATGAAAGAGACAAACTCAATACCGTTCTACAAAATATTGGGGATGGTGTGTTTGTTATTGATAAACATCTGAATATCATTATTTTCAACAAAGCTGCCTCCCTCATATCTGGAGTCAAAACAGAAAAAGCCATGGGAAAGAATTATAAAAAAATTCTAAAATTCCAAGATGAAAAAACAGGCAAATCAGACCCCTTCATTGACAACGTATTTAAGAGTAAGGACATTCAAGAGATGGGAAACAACACCGTCCTCTTAAGAAAGAATAGAGCTCAAATTCCTGTTGCAGACAGCGCAGCCCCCCTAAAAAATTCAAAGGGAGAAGTCATCGGAGTCATCGTTGTCTTTAGAGATGTGACAAAAGAACGCTCGGTTGATAAGGCAAAAACAGAATTTGTATCGCTTGCCTCTCATCAACTCAGAACCCCACTCACCTCCATCAACTGGTACACCGAAATGCTGTTGGCAGGAGATGCGGGAAAAATAAGCAAGCAACAAAAAGAATACTTAAAGGAAATTTATGGGGGAAATCAAACCATGCTCACCCTCGTGAACTCACTCCTCAATGTATCCAGAATCGACCTAGGAACCTTTATGATCGAACCTGAAAGCACTGATATCATCAAACTGTGTAAAAGTGTCATTAAGGAAATGAAGCCAACATTAATGGGGAAAAATCAGAAGGTGACTGAAAAGTTTGAAAAGAATTTTCCGAATGTGGATGTCGACGTAAATCTAATGCGCATCGTCCTTCAAAATTACATCTCCAACGCTGCAAAATACACACCAGAAAAAGGAAAAATAACAATTGGAATAAGCCAAGTAAAAGCGGGTAAAGAATTTAAGGGCAAAACAATGCGCATGGATTCCTTCGTCTTTTATGTCAGCGATACTGGCTATGGAATCCCAGAAGAGCAGCACCATAAAATCTTTCAAAAATTATTTAGAGCCGACAATGTTCGAGCCCTACAAACTGAAGGAACAGGCCTGGGACTTTATGTCATTAAATCAATTGTAGAAAGCTCAAAAGGAAGTGTTTGGTTCGATTCTAAAGAAGAAAAAGGAAGCACCTTTTATGCCGCCCTACCCATGACAGGAATGATTCGAAAAGAGGGTCAAAAAGGCCTGAGTTAAGATTGAAATCCAAATTTAAAATGGTAAAGTGGAATAAAGACTGAGCCACCTAAAATTTAATCAAACCACCATGAAACTTCTTGCCTACCTTATCATCAATGGGTTTGCTGTTTTTTTAGCCGACTACCTGCTTGCTGATGTTTTTGTAGCTGACGCACTCACCGCTGTCATTGTTGCCATTGTTTTTGGAATGTTAAACACCTTCCTCAAACCCATCCTCACCCTACTCACCCTCCCTCTAACCATCCTGAGCCTGGGACTCTTTCTAATCATCATCAACATCGTCATTGTCTTCCTGACCAGCCAAATTGTTCCAGGCTTTCAAGTCGTAGGATGGCTAGCAGCCCTTCTTTTCACCCTTATCGTGAGTTTTACAAGCTGGTTTTTAAACGCAGTTGGTGGTAAAAAATAGATTCATGAACATTTCACCTTATTACCTATCTAAATCAACATGGGATTTTTAGAACTCAACTACCTTGCCATCCTAGTCAGCGCATTCATCGCCTTTTTTGTGGGCTGGATGTGGTACGGCCCCCTCTTTGGAAAAGCGTGGATGAAATTGGTTAAAATAAATGAAAAAGAGGCAAAAGAATCCATGCTAGGAAGTATCATTGGAGGTCTCATCGCCACCCTCATCATGGCAACCGCAGTGGCCTACTTGATATGGGCGTTAGAAGTAACCGTCTGGTACTTTGGTCTAAAAGTAGGGCTTCTAGCAGGCATTGGATTTGTAGCCACTTATGCCATCAATGACGTCATTTACGAAAAGAAACCCTTCCCCCTCTTCCTTATAAAAGTGGGTTATAGCCTTGTCGCCTTAATGACCATCGGAGCCATCTATACCCTATGGGTGAGTTAGCAGTAAGTGAACCTGATAAAAGGGCGTTAAAAACACAATTTTACCCTTGATCATCAATAAAAATACTGCTAAACTAGTTCTGCTTTTTTCGAAAAATATTTTACTTAATATCAACTTCATCAATGAAACGCGACACTAAAAAGAAGGTTATCGTTAAATTTGCTAAGCATCAAAAAGACACAGGAAGTGCACAAGTTCAAATTGCCATCCTAACAGAACGCATTACCGAATTGACTGAGCATCTTAAGCAGCATAAAAAAGACAACCATTCACGTCGTGGGCTTCTACTCATGGTTGGAAAACGTCGTCGTCTTCTCAATTACCTCAAAAATTCTGAACCAGAAAAATATGCAGAAGTCATTGAATCTCTAAAACTACGTAAATAAAATTTTTAAGCCCCATCGTGGGGCTTTAATTTTCTCCGGAACCGTGGAAGAAAGTTTCAAATGATTGCTCTGCCACTCTAGTTAGAAAGGCAGTCACTTGAAACTTTCATAGGTTCTGGAACTTATATTTCTTTTAATTTTATATGTTATGGATCCTAAAACTTTCAAGATGACTCTTGGTGAAAAAGAGTTCATTGTAGAAACAGGAAAGCTAGCTCAAATGGCCAATGGAAGCTGCACACTTCGTGTAGGTGACACAGTTATTTTAGCCACCGCCACCATGAGCAAACAAGCTCGTTCTGGTGTCAATTTCCTCCCCTTGATGGTCAACTATCAAGAAAAAATGTATGCCAGTGGCCAAATCAAAGGCAGCCGATTTATCAAGCGTGAAACTAGACCCAGCGATGACAAAGTCCTAATGGCTCGTGTTTCTGATCGCACCTATCGCCCTCTTTTTCCAAAGGGGTTTCATAGAGACATCCAAGTGATGCTCACCACACTCTCCTATGATAGAGAAAATGAACATGACATGGTGGCCACCACAGCTGGATCCATCGCACTCTCTATTTCCAACATTCCTTTTGAAGGCCCAACGGCCACGGTAAGAGTTGGCTTGGTTGAGGGGCAATTGATCATCAATCCCACCATGCAGCAACGAGAAGTTTCAGACTTGGATCTAATCGTCTCAAGTGATGTGAGCAATATTGTCATGATCGAAGCAGGAGCCAATGAGGTCACCGAAGAGAAAATGTTAGAAGCCATTGCCCTTGGAAAAGAAGCGGCTAAAAAACTAGCCAGCTTCATCAAAGACATTCAAAATGAAATCGGAGTTGAAAAACTTGTCTTCGTTGAACCTGAAAAGAACCAAGACATCATCAGCTACGTCAACGAAAATTACGCTGAAAAAATCATGGCTGCCCTTTATGAAAAGCCAGGTAAATTAGAACGCTTTGCTTATTTTGCCGAAGTGGGCAAAGAAGTCACCGAAGCCCTCAAAGAAAAAGTTCCCGAAGATGAATTGGGACAAGTCGGTGACGCGGTTAATAAATTAGTTAAAACCATTGTTCGAAAAAATATCTTGGAGAACAAAAAGAGAATTGGTGGACGTGGATTGGATGAAATCAGAGCCCTAAGTGTCGAAGCTGGATTACTCCCAAGAACACATGGATCTGCCCTGTTCAACCGAGGAGAAACACAAGGCCTAAGCACCTGTACCCTAGGCAGTCCAGGTGATGCCCAATTGATTGATGGAATTGAAGGAGAGAGTAAAAAACGCTACTTCCATCACTACAACTTCCCTCCTTTTTCTGTAGGAGAAACCAGCAATCGACTCTTCACAGGGAATCGTGAAATTGGTCATGGTAGTTTAGCTGAACGCGCCCTCATGCCAGTCCTTCCTAGTAAAGAAGAGTTCCCTTATACCATCCGAACCGTCACTGAGATCTTGGCCTCAAATGGTTCAAGTTCAATGGCAGCGACCTGTGGATCAAGCCTAGCCTTAATGGATGCTGGTGTACCCCTAAAAGCAGCCGTAGGAGGAGTAGCCATGGGATTGATGACCGATTACAATGACCCATCCAACTATGCCATTTTAACGGACTTACAAGATGAAGAAGATTTTGGAGGTGACATGGATTTCAAAGTCACTGGAACTCGAAAAGGAATCACAGCCATTCAAATGGACATCAAGCTCAAGAGCCTTGAAGATCATGTCTTCGTTGAAGCCCTAGAGGCAGCTAAAAAAGGACGATTTCACATCCTAGATGCAATGGATGCAGTGATCAGTCAATCTCGACCAGACCTATCCGATTACGCCCCACGCCTACTGTCCATGTCAGTCAATCCAGAGAAAATCCGATTCATCATTGGCCCAGGAGGTGAAATGATCAACAAGATCATCGCAGAAACAGGGGTAGACTCTATTGATATCGAAGACGATGGTTCAATCGTCATCACCTCACTAGGAGGAGAAAGTGCTAAAAAAGCAGAACAATGGATCAAAGACATCACAACTGACCCCGAAACAGGCAAAGTTTATGAAAATTCAAAAGTGACTAAAGTCCTTGAATTTGGAGCCATTGTCGAATTCATGCCAGGCAAAGAAGGGATGGTACACGTCTCTGAAATCAGCGATGAATTTGTAAAAGATGTTTCAACACTCATCAGTGAAGGTCAAATTGTTAACGTCAAACTCATGGCCATCGACGAACGACAAGGACGCTTTAAATTGAGCATGAAGGGAATCACTCAACCAGAAGCTTAACTTCTACTAGAAATTCAAAAAGACCTGCGACTCCAATGAGTTGTGGGTCTTTTTTGCATAAGACTTTTTGACAGAACTCAGCAGCTAGAATAGAATAAAAACAAGTTGCTTTTGATGCGTTAGAGACCCATGTCATCGTCCCTAGTCAACGACAGGGTTAAGGTATGAAAGGGCCACGTAAAAAAAGGTGAAACGGCGCCTCACGCTCAAGCAGCTTATACCCCCTCCTACTTCATACATTCCATTTAAGAAGTATGGAGGGGTTTTGCTATAGGGATACGAATTATACCCGCCTACCAAATTTTTATATCTGCCTTCCAAAGCGTGCGGACTTTCAAGCAGGCGAAATTATAAAGGAAAAGGTGTATAAATCAATTGGCAAGATAGAGTTCATTAATGTCATTCCAATCATAACTGGCCTTTTTATCCGCCCAATCAACAGATATAGAATCACCAGGCTCAGCAAAAGGCAAATCATAATCAAAGGTTTCTAGGTCCCACGCTTCAATCTTTTTTTCGCGGTAATAAACAAAGTCATTGTCCCTTCCAAAAGAACCAATGGATCGGCTAATACTCTGATCATATAAATTTTCCTCATTCACAGAGTAGGACACAAAAGTATCAGGATCTGCAGTAGATGAAACCACTTTACCCCCATCATAAACATAATAAACAATCCCTCCAGTCAAAAAATAATTTGAACCAATTGCTTGAAAGTCAGCGGAGTCATTTGTTAGAAGCAAAGGCTGGTCCGCACTACATGCAGGCCCCTTAGCTTCTAAAATAAGCCTATAGACACTACTATCATCCCCAAAAAATAAGCCGTATTCTTGATATATTTTAAATGTAGATGGATCAAGGGCTGGAAAAGGTTCACCCCCTATGTAAACCATATCACTATCCACTGAAAATGGTGAAGGGCAGACATAGGTCGTACTAAAAATAATGTGCTCAAATCCCTCCACATCTTCAGAAACCAACTCTCCTTCAAAATAAACAGCATTCATATCCTTATAATAACCATCACCCAAATACTCAAACGTGTTAATGTCAATCCCCTTCTGAATCTTCCCATCCACATAAACAAAATCGCTCGTACGAGAAACCCCTGAACCTAAGTACTCAAAGTTGTCAAAATTTTCCGAACGAGAGGATTCAAACTTCCTAAGAATCGTACACTTCTCATAAAAACAGCGAAGCATGTAAATGTGATCTGAATCATGGCCATAAAAATAATAACTACTTTCCCCCGAAGGCTCAAAAGCCCCTTCAAAAAAAGTAAAACTACCACCACGACTTCCCCCCACATAACCAAGATTATTGTAGAGTTGATTCGCATCCAAAGGAATTTTAAGATTCCAACTAAATGGCTTTCCCTTGTGAATAAAATCAACTTTAAAAAGTTCTATTCTAAACGTAGAGGGGTCAGCATCTTCAATTGGTTTGACCTTGAAATCATGAGCCCAAACAGTATAAACAGAGCTTTCATTTTTAGCAAAATGAGTTCCCCAAATCTTCCCAAGGTAATCCAAAGCCAAAAAACCATCTTCATTAGGGTTTTGGACCATCAACGTAGAAGATTTTTGAGCCACTTCAATTTGATCCACAAGAAAAGAACGCCATATCATTTCAGCTGCCTCTGCACGTGTTACGTTTTGATCAACCATCTCAAATGAAGGAGGTAAAACAAGTGGAGAGATTAAAAAATAACCTGCCGCCCAGTGCCCATACTCCGTCTCTAAAACTGAACCATCAGTCGATCTAACTAACATTTTAACCGCTTCAGCAGCATTAACTTTTTCATCTCCATAAAATTTTCCATCGGGATGCCCCTGCACCACCCCTTCTTGTTTAGCCAAACAAACCATGGGAGCAAACCACTCCAAGCCATCCATGTCATCAAAACAAGTCAAGTCATCAACCTGACTTAAAATCAATTCCAAGTCAGCTGCAATATAACCATTCCCTGAAATCGTACGGGCTAAATAAACCATCTTCAAAAATTCCGCTCTGTTTACAAAGCGATCTGGTTGAAACAGACCATCTGAATACCCTTGAATCACACCCATTTCAGTCAAGGTAGAAATGGATTCCTGGTATTCAGAATCATCTGAAACATCAGCAAAATCAGCACTAACTCTAGGTATAAAAAAGAAAGAGAGCACAAATAATGGGAGGAGGGGCACTTTTTTCATAAAGAACACATGGGGATTAAATCTATTTTTTTGAAGCTGATTTTTTAATTGCCCCCTTCACTGTCTTTTTTATATTCGCTTTAATAGGAACCTTTTTTGCTGAAGCCTTCTTTTTTGAAACAGTCTTCTTAACGCTTTTTTTAGCCTTTGAAGCTGCTTTCTTCACCTCTTTTTTTGCTTTGGTTGCCGTTTTTTTAACCGTTTTTTTCACAGCTCTAGTTTTTTTGACAGCCCTTTTTTTAAAAGTAGAAGAAGCATCAGCAGCAGCGTCGTAAATTTCATCCAACTTCTCTTTTGCACGTGCTGCAATGTCATTTCCCGTTTTTTCAATTTGGGTAAAATACTCCTGCATTGCCTCTTTAGAAGATCCAATTGCAGACTCCAATTTACCATTTTCAGCTAAATTTTTTGTCTCGTCCAATGCCTCCACACCAGCCTCCTTAAACGCCTCCACCAAAGCATTGAGCGCGTCTTTTTTAGAATCTTTCCCTTTGCTCTTGATGTCCTTACGCAAGTCCTTCCCTTTTTTGGGGGCAAAAAGTAGGCCAAAAGTGATTCCAGAAACAGCTCCTGCAATATATTTTCCGATTTTCATACAAATTGGTATTAGTGTTTAATTTAATCAAAGTTTAACAAAGGAAGGCACTAGAAACAAGCTCGTTTTAATAGAAATTAGAAGAAATCTTTAATCTTCTTCGCCACCCCCTCCCCCACCACCTGCTCCAATTGAACCTGACTCGCCTCCTTAACCTTATGGACTGACCCAAAATAGGTCAGGAGCTTTTTGCGTGCCTTTGGTCCCACCCCAGGAATGTCATCCAACGCTGACTTCACCATTTTTTTATCCCGTGAATTTCGATTCGCTGTAATCGCAAAGCGATGGGCCTCATCCCGCAAACGTTGTAAAAGATAGTTGGCATCCGAGTTTTTAGGCAACCCAATCGACTCGGACTGACCTGGAATAAACACCTCCTCCTCACGCTTGGCCAAACTAATCATGGGGATATTCAACCCCTTATCAAACAACACATCGTGAGCTGAGTGGAGCTGCCCCTTGCCCCCATCAATCACCATCAAGTCAGGCCAACTGGTAAACGACGGATCTTTTTTCTTTTTTTGATAGGCCATGGGAATCAAGTCTTTCCTTTCATGAGCTTGACCAACCTCATCAGGTACTTTTTTAATCCGCTCAAATCCAAATTTTAAGTAATACTCCTCCACCTCCGGCACAGCCATCAAATACAAGCGCTTCTGTTTTGAACTATCAATCAACTTTGCCAGAATGAAATACCCCACGTGATGACCGCGCTCATTTTTATCCACCCAAATGTGCCTTATTTCATCAATTTTCTCACTGTGATGCACCACATGCCCATGAGCCACCCCTTCTTTTTTATGACGAAGGACATAGAAATCTTTATAAGGAATCGTGTTTAAATCTGGAAAGGCCTTGAAGAAGGATTCTGACTCCGCTTTTTTTAGTTTTGAGAGACTATAGCCTTCAGGGAGTTTCGCCGGCAGGTAGTTCAGGCGCCGTGTGATCACCTCCTCCATACTTTTGAAGTCATCATTCTTATTGGCCGTACTACGCAGTCTAAATTGTCGGTAGTCTTTTTTAGCGGGTTCCCCTTTTTTAAACACCACCATACTCCCAATCGTTTCAGTTCCCCCGATATGGCTGATGTCATAACACTCAATACGCTTTGGATTCTCCTTTAGATTCAAAACCTTCGCCAAATCTTTAAGCGCCTTCTCCCCCCGCTTCTCATCCATCATCCACCGTAAACGAGATTGCTGAGCAAAACTACGGGCATTTTTTTCAGCCAAAGTGATGAGCTTGTCCTTATGCCCCATCTTAGGGATCAAAAGTTTAACCTTACGATCGGTTTGATTTGAAATAAAATCTTGCATCACAGTTTTTTCACTGGGCTTGATGGATAAAATGATCTCCTTGGGAATGTCAGCGGCATAGGAATAATAATCTCGCAAAAAAGACTGCATCACCTCCGCAGGGCTTTCCCCTCCTTCAGAAATAAATTTTTCTTGATTGATAAGCCGTCCCCCACGAATTTGAAAAAGGACAAAATAGTTCTTCCCCATGTCTTCCACGTAAGCCACCACATCCCGGTCCGAAAGCAGGGTGTCGGTGATGATTTGTTTTTCAGCGGAGCGTTTTATGGCCGCAATTTGGTCTCGAAGTGAGGCGGCTCTCTCAAATTTTTTTGTGGCAGCAAATTGCATCATTTGAGCTTTTAAAGCTTCGATCGCAGGTTTAAAATCACCCGACAAGAAACGGAGTAAATCATGAATCCGCTCTCCATACTCCTCGGGGGTCACCATGCCCGCGCAAGGGCCCGAGCAGCGCTTGATGTGATAATCTAAACAAGGACGCTTGGCCGCTGTTCCCCCAATTTTTACAGCCACCTTAGCGCCTTCAAGCGGCTCACCATCGGGGTCCACACTGATGTTTTTTTGGCTACAGAGCTTAAAGATACGATGCGCTGATTCAATCAAACGAAGCACATCCGTCCCACTGGTTTTCGGTCCAAAATACTTAGCGCCATCTTTTTCAATCCGCCGGACCGTCAGCAATTCAGGGTATTCTTTTTGGAGGGTCACCTTGATGTACTGAAAGGTCTTGCTATCCTTGAGCAGCACGTTGTATTTGGGCTGATTCTCTTTGATGAGATTATCCTCTAAAATCAAGGCTTCCATGTCCGAATTCACCTCGACCCACTCGACAGATTCAGCCGCCTCCATCAATTTTTGATTCTTGATGCCATGCTTGGCACTGGGACGGATGTAACTTTGAAGCCGCTTACGAAGGTCTTTGGCTTTTCCCACATAAATGAGTTGCCCCTTGTCATCAAAATATTTGTAGATGCCAGGTGTATGGGGTGCTTTGGCGATGATGGATTTTAGGTTTTGGTTCATGGGTTTAGTTTAAATCTTGTTCTAAGTGTAATGGAGGAATATCTATTTACAAATACATAACTTTATGATAAAATAATTATTGTTTTAATAAGTTAAATAAAAAAAGCATGTCTGATCCAGAGGAAAAAGTTAAGGTAATTGAGGTCGAAAAACCTATTCAGGAGCGGGGAAAAATAGATGATTTATTAAAAAACATAACTACTGTGGATGGATTAATGCCTTACGCAGGACAAGTAATAAAATACAGTATTGATAATGGAAGAACCTGGAAATTAGGTAAGCTATGGCCTAGAACAGCGAATTTTAACGATGGGTCTTACGGTTTTGGTATGATACTGCCTGTTGAGAATGGTGTTCATAGTCGCTGGTCAATAACAGATAAGTATTTTGCTAAAAGAGGACATATTGTTCGCCCAGCAACACCGAAGGAATATGAGGGAGTTGAGTTTTCTTATGAATAGAGGTAAATTCCGACCTCAAATGCAACTTTCCGTATCTGGGTTCTTAATAATATCATATTCAAGGGCAACTTCCACGGCATTTTTATAGCTTAGGGACTTCTTACTGAGCCAGATTGCAAATCTACTCCAGCAGAAGGCCATCCTACTCAAACGTCCCCAACACATCCGCAATAAACTGAGCCGCATCCCCACTCAACTGCAGCTCACGAATCGCCTCGCGGTCGGCCCACGTGTAGTTATTTGGGAGACTCAATTTTTCAACCTCCTCAAAACTCAGGTCGTATAAGACCAGCAAGTTATGCTTACCATAAAATATCCCCGGGTCCTCAATGCTAGGAGCCACCATCAACTGATCACTTTCACTCAAAAGGCCTGGTGCCAACTGATCCCACAAGGGAATCTTGCCCGGGTTCATTTGCACATTCGAAAAAGACGCTTGAATCGTCGTCGTCAAAAAGACAGAATTCATTTGATCCAAGGCTCCTCCTTCGGCCTTAGCTTGAACCAGGTAGTATTTTTTACCCTCACGCTCAGTGCGAGCCAATAAAATAATACCATTGATCGCCAAACCTTTGTACTCACGCGTATCCATCATCTCCACCATAAACTGGGACCACGGTTTTTTAGAAGAGCTTGAATCTGTTGGGCTGATTTGAACCGCCACCGCTCGGTGGAAACTGTTGTCAGAACGATGAAGAGGGTGAGCCGACTCAGCATCCATTTCCCAGGGCTCAGCAAGGCCCTTCTCACTCAATTCAATGGTTAGACCTCCATCTTGTTGCTGATCTAAAAACCATTGCCTCAGCTGTTTTGAATTTAGGTAGTTCATACCTTCAAAGTAGCAGAAAGTCTAAATTTTTAACACACATTTATCTCCAGGTCAAAGAAGAAATTTATGCAATTTCAATTAACTCAATACCCATTACTTTGACTTAGGGAAAAGTGAATTTATACCAATAAGTTTGCCATTTTTTAAGTAGACGTTGCAGGCAATTTGATCTTCACTACCCTCAATGGTGAATGAACCAACTGTTTCAAAGTACCCATGTACTTGCATGCCACACCCCTCAAAGACACTAAAGTCAATATCGAGAAATTTTTCTATTTCTCTTAGGGTAAGCGCTCTAGTTGGCAAACCTAAAATCTCTGCTTTAGATAATGGAGATCGCTCTGATTCAGGATCAGGTAGAAATTCATACTTAGAAAAACTCTTATTACCAATTAATTCACCATTTTCTAAGTAAATGTTATATACAATATGACCGTCAAAAGAAATACCATTAGAAGCACTATCTAACGGACCAACTTCCTGAAAATATCCAACAATTCCATCATAATCACTGTCTCTAGAAAGAAACCTTCCTCTCTCACTTTGTGTAAGTTCTCTATTATCCAATTCTAATATTTCTGCAGTAGATAATTGCTCTGAAACTGATTCAGAACCTGTTGGAGGTCTATTCATTTTTTTATAATTAACAAGTAATATAAATTATTATAACATAAAAAATATTAAAAATCAATATAAATGAGTAAAATAACCACTTATAACAAAAGAATTTTGGCTGGCATTAGAAAATCTGAGTTACAAAAATATTCCATTCTATATTTAAATGAGCTACAGATTATAGTCTCAGTAGAAAACTTTCCATTGAAAATCATCCATAAATGTACTACAATAAGTACGTACATTAATAAGTACATAAATTATGCAAACCATCACCGCCACCAACGCACGTTCCAATTGGTTCCAAATTCTGAAGCAAATTCTCAAAAATAAGCAACCCACACGCGTTTCCACCAAAAATGGGGCCGTCATCATGATGTCTGAAGAGGAATTTGAAGGACTGATGGAAACCACTGAATTACTAGCCATACCAGGATTAAAAGAATCCATTCAAAAATCTGATGAAGAAATTGCTAAGGGGGAAACCTACAGCATGGAAGATGTTTTTAATGACTAATATGAATTACGAGATACGCTTTTCAAATCAAGCTAAAAAAGAGGTTAAAAAGCTCACTAAAAAGCAGAAAGAAAAGCTTAAGGACATATGCGTCACACTATTAAATATAAATCCTTTTCTAGGGAAAAAATTAAGAGACGATTTGCAAGGCAACTATTCTATAAGATTAAATATTAAGGATAGAGTTCTTTATAGTGTCGATAAAAAGAATAAAATTGTGTATGTTAAAAAGGTAAGAACTCACTATGGCGACTAACAGAGGTTTCTGGGACACCCTAAAATCCCCTATCATCGGCCTATCTCCCATGGACGGCGTCACAGACGCACCTTTTCGTTATCTGATGGCAAAATATTCCACACCGTCTTTAATGATGACCGAATTCACCAACGTCGAGGGCTTAGCCAGAGGCGCAGTGAGCATGCTCAAAGAATTTGAATATGATGAATCTGAACGGCCCATTGTGGCTCAAATTTATGGGGTTGAATTAGAAAGCTTCTACAAAGTCGCCATCATGTGCTGCTATTTAGACTTTGACGGCATCGACATCAACATGGGCTGCCCCGCCAATAAAGTCGCCAAACGAGGCTCAGGCGCTGGAATGATTGGCATCCCCGATCACGCCAAAAAAGCAGTCGAAATCGTCAAAAAAGCCTGCGAAGACTGGCACAATGGCATCACCCTAGAAGACGCTGGGATTAGACCCAAAATCATCACCCATCTCAAAAAGAAAAACCCCACAGAACCGACTCGAAAATTACTGCCTGTTTCAGTCAAAACCCGCACAGGAATCAGCGACATTGTCACCGAATGGTGGATTTCAGAACTCATTAGCACAAAGCCAGCCAACATCTCACTTCATGGTCGCACGCTGAAACAGATGTATTTAGGAGAAGCCAATTGGGAAGAAATCGGCAAAGCTGCCAAACTCTGCAAAGGCACCGGCATCAGCTTTTTGGGCAATGGGGATGTAAAATCAATGGAAGACGCGCACAAAAAAGTCAAAGACTACGGCGTGGATGGTGTCTTAGTCGGACGAGCCACGTTTGGCAACCCCTGGTTTTTTGGTGACCATGAACCCAGCAAAGAAGAACGATTTAAAGTCGCCCTAGAACACTGTCAGTATTTTGAACAAAACTACCTCAAACGACACGATGCTAAAGCCCAAATCCCCTTCTTTGCCATGCGCAAACATCTCGCCTGGTACTGCAAAGGGTTTGATGGAGCCAAAGAAATGCGAACTAAGCTCATGCAAACCAATAACAGCCAGGAGGTGGAATTGATACTTGAGGAATCTCTAAATACTCAGTCATAAAAAGAAGTTTCTCATGATTAGGGCATATCATCTTCATCAAAATGAGGATCATAAGGAGGGGTAATCAAAAGCCTTAAGCGCATCTGAGCCGCCACAATACCCACAAGTGCAAGTATCGAATTTTCTGGAAATGAGAAACGCCCAATTTGACTACGAGCATGAGAAACTAGCGCACCCTCATTCTGCTCTGCCAACACAGCAACTCGAAGTGCATAAATACTAGTACTAACTTCAACCAAAGCCCCAGATAATTTAGAGGCAAAACTTTCACCACCCGAAAAGACTCCCATAGAAGACAATTTTTGACCCCCTAAATTCACCATCGCCGAAGCTTTAATTAGCTCTTGCCGAGAACAAGCGTCAAGAAGTGAATTCACGTAAGGAGTAATCATCCTTTGATTAAGCGCTGAAGCTTCATTTTCAGTCCACAGCAGCTCAGAACCCACCAATAATTGGTCAGGGTGAGTCTTATCAATTCTTTGCAGCTCATTATTAACCCAATATGAATGAAGTTTTTCACTAATAACTTCAAAACCTGGTCGAGGTGGCATTCCAATACCAGCAGCAGCATCATCAACAACATTACCTTCTTCCCAGGAAACTCCTTGGTATTCAACTATTACAGAATCTCCAATAGGATTAAATGAGTCAGAAGACTCAGGCTGACTAACTTTAAATGTAAAACCATCCTCATAAAATACGTAGTATTTACCATTATCATTATCAAGAATCTGTGGCTCACCAAGGTGGAGTGCAGGATTAAAAGCACTTTGGACAGAAAGAGCCTGCTTAGGGGACATACCAATGGTAATACTTGGCCCTACAACAAAGCGTTTCCCAATTTCAAAATCCATTTCCACACGATCCTCATTGCCTTCAGTGTCTCTTCTCATAATAATTATTAATGAATTATATAATTGAATTATAACAATAAATAAAATAATGTCAATATTATAAGGAATTCCCTTGAAAAAAAGTGAAAAATAAGTTAAAATAGAGTATAGAACATAAATAAAAAATGAAATGCCAAAAGAATTCCTCGCTCAACTCAGCGATAGCTCTCGTGATCAAGTAAAAATCATTCACATCACGGGTGAACTTGATGAAATCAATGTGGAGACCCTCAAGCAAGTTGTCGACCCCCTTTTGGACGATGATGCTGTAAAAACTTTAATCTTAGACTTAAAACGACTAGAATTCATCAACAGTAAAGGAATTGGCTACCTCGTTTCAATTCACACCCATTTGAGCAAAGATGCAAGGATGCTCTGTCTTGCCGCCGCCAACGAAGCCGTGATGGACGTGATCAGTTTAGTGGGACTACCCACCATTGTTCCTTATTATGAAACGTTGGAAGAAGCCATGGCAAAAGCCTAAACTCAGCTTTTAGCTAACATGGAGGTCGTTTCCAAATAAATTCCGGCTAATCGCCGCTCGCGTTTTTTTGCTGTCTCAGTGTTTGTTCATTTTTGCCTCCAAAAACGAACCAAAAAGAGCTGGGGGATAATGAAGCGGTCCTTACTACTGTACTTCAAATCAACATTATACCCGCTCATTACCCCCCCAGACCCCCAAATTTCCTTGAATCAATCTATATGGTAATTAGAAGTTGGAACGAAGTCGGTTGTCATTCCACTGCAAATAAAATGAGATCCTGCCTTTGCCGTAGCGGCTTCGCGCAGGTGGGTAGAGTGTACGGCGGACAAGAGACTTAACCACTAAAACCACCCCCATCCATCATTCATCCTTCTCCCCCTCCTTAACCAAGGGGGGGGTTTGGGAGGGAGGTCGTGGAATCTACCAAGCATCAAAAACACTTACACACTTACTATGTAATGCGTAATGCATAGCCCAGCATAAATCAATCAAACTTAGGATTTCCACCGCTCATAAAACTCCCTACGACGATCGTGATCATGAAATTTAAGCATGTCATCGCTCACCACTACATTAGACTTTGGACCGAGTTTTTTGGAACGGCTCAAAGTACGGCGCTTAAACGTCTGCTTCAACAGCCACTCTGCAAAATTCCCCACGATTCCCCCAAACACCCACTCTGCAAAACGCTTGGTTTTACGCTCCTTATAAAAATACATGTGGCGCTTTTGATGGTCTGTAAATGCTAAATTATAGGTTTTTAGCCATCCTTCATTTTTTTCCTTGAACGTTTCATAGCAGGCTTCCCCATAAATAGGCGTGAGGTTTTTCGTCCAATAAGCCAAATAGGGATCTTCTGGCTTCAGCGCCAACTCAGACATGGCCAATTTATTTTCTGTCACAAAAAAACTCAAACAAAATCGCCCCACCACATGCTGCCCATGCCGCCGGACCCCATAAAATTGCAAAATCAAGGTGATGAAAAAACGGGCCAACCACATGCGACCAGGCTTAATCACAATGAATAAATCAATGTCCGATTGCTCTGAGGGGTTGTCATATGACAAGTTGTTACAAATGGAAATCATCTTCACAAAAGGCACCGCCCGCATGTATTGTCCATAAAGCTTACTCCGGTTCCAAAATTTCTCTGCAATAAATTTTCGTCCTTTGCGCGTGTCAATCAGCATCTGTCGATTGGGCAAAAGACAATACTCTTTAATGAGCTCCAACTGCCCCTCTTTCACCATATATTCCAAAGTAGCTCGCAATTCTTTAATATGCAATGGATCCTTATAAGCGTAAAGGTAGTTTTGAACCTCATCTATTTTTAATGGAAAGTCAAACAAATCATAAAAGCGAATTGTTTTTAAAATAGACGCCACCAAAGCAGGCTTAATATGAGAGTCGATCTCGTCGTTTTCAACCAAGTTGTCTGGGGAATGAGTGGAATGCATTTCTATGTCACATGAATCACCCGTCACTGTATCACGATTAAAATGATTTGACCATTACAAGTCGGCTTGATAGGATGATCATATATATTCAAACATGAAAAAAAGAGTTCTCTCTGGAATCCAGCCATCAGGTAAGCTCCATCTTGGAAATTACTTCGGAATGATCAAACGAATGGTCGAGTACCAGGGACAAGCTGACCTCTTTTGTTTTATAGCAAATCTCCATTCTCTCACCACCATTCAAGACGCTGAAATCCTCAAGAAACTCACTCTAGAAGCAGCAATAGACTTGTTGGCTTTGGGCATTGATCCAGAAAAAAGTCATTTTTGGGTACAATCCGATGTGCCGGAAGTGACTGAGTTGGCCTGGATCCTTTCAAACATTAGCTCAATGGGAATGATGGAACGTGCCCATAGCTATAAAGATAAAATCGCCAAAGGCATCCAGCCAAGCCTAGGGCTTTTCAATTATCCCGTCCTAATGGCAGCCGATATTCTACTGATCCAAGCAGACCTTGTCCCTGTGGGAAAAGACCAGAAGCAGCACCTAGAAATGACACGGGACTTAGCCAGCAAATTCAATCATCATTGTGGGGAAACATTTGTCATTCCTGAGCCAGACATTCAAAAAGACCTGGCCATTATTCCTGGAACGGACGGCCAAAAAATGAGCAAATCCTACAACAACACCATTCCCATCTTTGGCAGTGAAAAAGAAATCAAAAAAGCTGTCATGAGCATTGTCACCGATTCAAAAGGAGTGGAAGAGCCTAAAGATCCTGAATCTTGTAATGTGTTTGCCCTTTATAAACACTTTGCCACTGCTGCAGAATTAAAGGAGATGGAAGCTGGCTATAAAAAAGGGGGCATGGGTTATGGGGACGCTAAAAAGAAATTGCTCGAAAAAATCAAAATCCACTTTACCCCCTACCAAGAAAAACGGGCCGACCTAGCAGCACATCCTAAAAAAGTAGAAGCAATTTTAGAAGCAGGAGCAAAAAAAGTAAGCTCCATTTCACTCAAAACCCTTAAAAAGGTGAGAGAAAAAACAGGATTGAGTCATTAACTCATAGTCCATAATTCGTAATCCGTAATTCGTAATCCACATGACCAAATACATTTTTGTCACAGGAGGTGTCTGCTCTTCACTCGGAAAAGGAATCGCCTCATCCTCCATTGGAAACATCCTCAAGGCGGCTGGTTATAACGTTTTCATGCAAAAATTAGACCCCTATTTAAACGTGGACCCTGGAACCATGAGCCCCTTTCAGCACGGAGAAGTATTTGTGACCGACGATGGTGCAGAAACCGACCTTGATTTAGGGCATTATGAACGTTTTATTGATGTGCCCCTCAGCCGGCTCAGCAGTTTTTCAACCGGACAAGTGTACCAAACCGTTTTGGACGCCGAACGTCGTGGGGATTACTTAGGACGCACCATTCAAATCATTCCGCACATCACTGACGAAATCAAACGAAGGATCAGAGAGGCAGGCAAAAAATCAAAAGCAGACATCATGCTCTGTGAAATTGGAGGAACTGTGGGTGACATCGAAGGCCAGCCTTTTGTGGAAGCCCTAAGACAAATGCGGCACGAAGAAGGGGTCGACAACACGCTTTTCATCCACCTCACCCTACTCCCCTACCTCGCCTCGGCCAACGAACTCAAAACCAAACCCACCCAATTGAGCGTGCGAACCCTGCAAAGCATGGGAATCCATCCCGACATGATCTTGGTACGAGCGGATGGTAAAATCCTGAAATCACATCTTCAAAAAATCTCAAATTTCTGTGACGTGAATCTAGAAGCCGTAATCCCTGCACCTACTGTGGCCTCAATTTACGAAGTGCCTCTAAATTTTGAAAAATATGGGATGAGTGAAACCATTCAAAATAAATTGAAGCTAAAAATAAAAAAACCAAACCTGAAAGAATGGGAAAAAGTAGTGGATAACATCAAACACTCCACTCAAGAAATTGAAATAGGATTGGCCGGAAAATACAACGAGCTCGATGATGCCTATCTTTCTGTGATTGAGGCCATCAAATCAGCCAGTTATCACCACAAACGAAAGGCTAAAATTGTATGGATTGACACCGAAAAAATCGAAAATGAGGATGAAAAGGAGTGGGAGAAATTGAAAGGAGTCAGTGGTGTGGTGGTGCCAGGAGGATTTGGCTCACGAGGAATTGAAGGTAAGGTTAAAGTGGCACAATACTGCCGAGAAAATAAAATGCCCTACCTAGGAATTTGCTTAGGCTCTCAAATCATGGCCATTGAAGTGGCCCGACATGTGGCAGACATCAAAAATGCAACGTCGGAGGAATTCTCACCAAAGGCTAAAAATAAGGTGGTCAGCTTCATGCCCAACCAACATGAAAAGAAAGCCAAAGGGGGCACCCTCAGACTGGGTTCTTGGCCTTGTAAGATTAAAAAAGACACCGTGGCCCACCAGGCGTATCAGCAAGATAAAATTGACGAACGACACCGCCATCGCTACGAATTCAACAATGCCTTTAAAAAAGACCTCGAAAAAGCAGGGCTGATCTTCTCAGGCGTCTCCCCAGACCGAGAGTTGATGGAAATTGTGGAACTCAAAGATCACCCCTTCATGCTCGGGTCTCAGTTTCACCCCGAGTTCAAAAGTCGACCCAATCGACCTCATCCGCTATTTAGGGAGTTTGTGAAGGCGAGTTTGTAAAGTTAGCGCTTTTTTCTTGTTTCTCCCCCTCTAACGCTACCAACAAATTTTACACCCGAACCCCTGGCCAACTCAGTTCTAATTGCCTGAATAGCCGTATTTACTACAGACTGAGGTAAAGGCGACTCAAAAAAAGCTCCGATTCTAGCATCTTCACCGTTAACACTATGCACAGGCGTGCTAGTAAAATCAAAACGAAAATCTCCTAAAACATCTCTACCAACAGGTATTTTGTCAAAAAAGGAAATGGCACATCTTTCCCTTTTATCTCTATAGCCTCTTAAGCGTTTTCTTAATTTTTCAATTTTATCCTCTAAAGAATATAAACTTCTACCTTCTACATTCATAAGAACCGGACTACAGTAAACAGATTCGTGGGGCAATTTTCTAAGCTCTCCTGGCACTCTCTCATCTTTTCGCGAAAAAACAAAACCCAACCGAAAACCACGAATAATTCGCACTACCTTCTCACCCATTAGTAACATTGAATTCTCAGTCGCTACATGTAAAATTCCTATATCCCCCTCCGAATCCATTAGTAAATCAGGAAAATTCTTCTTTTTTAAGCCGTCATATTTAGTAGAATACTCTTTACTACCTTTAAGTTCTCCATCCAAAAGCGTTCGGGCTTGTTCAAAAAAAGGTTTTGCTGCCTCATAACCACCATCTGTCAAAGCTGCATTTGCTAAAAAGACCCCAGTTTTACCAGCCCTCTCCTTGAGAACAAATTGAGTTGGTCTGGTGGGTCGTGATTACGGTAGGTTAGCTTGGGTAGCGTAGATTGGATAAAAGAAATAAATGAATCAAGATTA
>Ga0316189_10000319_pt1 | contig 47811 bp, 36 predicted proteins | sample LowCovwburrow_MG_FD_204930 | JGI IMG/M metagenome (GOLD analysis project Ga0316189, IMG submission 204930) | Coastal sediment microbial communities from Maine, United States - Lowes Cove worm burrow | ecosystem: Environmental > Aquatic > Marine > Coastal > Sediment | place: USA: Maine... | reverse complement strand
TCGCCTTCAGGATCAGGATCGTACCCAAAAAAATGAGGGATTTGTTTTAAAATAATAATTATTCCAATTCCAGTTAGCATTCCCTTAATTACTGAAGATGGAAAATAATATCCAATAATTCCAGCTTTCAAAACACCGAAAAGCAATTGTATTATTCCTCCTAAAACTACAGCTACTAAAAAGTTTTCATAACTTCCTAATGTTGCAATAGCAGATAATACTATTGCTGCAAGTCCTGCAGCTGGTCCACTTACTCCAATCTTAGACCCACTTAAAGATCCTACTACAACTCCACCAACAATTCCAGCAATTAATCCAGAAAAGAGTGGAGCACCACTTGCTAATGCAATACCTAAACATAATGGTAATGCGACAAAAAATACGACTATACTCGCAGGTAAGTCATTTTTAATAGTTTTAAACATTTAAAAAAAATAGATTTAATCAATCTTGATAATGATTGAAAAATAATTGAACTTTAAATTTGGGTTAGTAAACCCTAAAATCCGATTTATTAAATGTTTATTTCTGGTGGTGGTGAAGTCAATTCTTTGAACAAAGAACTGTAATTATTTGAATGGAAGTTTAGTAATTTAACTAAACAGGTCTTATAAACACTATCTTCAATAGCGCCCTTTGAAAATAACTCTATCTCAAAATCTTTGCCCTTTTCTTCTCCCTTTTTCTCTTCTTCTTCATTAGAATCTATTAGAATAGAGATGTCATAACTGTCATCCACAATGGCCATAATATTAGGCATCACTGTCAATGATGTAAATATTATTGAAAAAATTATTGCTGTGACTGATTTACTCATGCTAAAATTTGAAAGGCAAATATACCTTTTGATTTTGTTAATTTTGTTAAGGAAATATTAAATATCGCTCAACAATTTAATGTCTTCTGTGCTTATCCAACCTGTTTTTCCGTTTGCAAGTTCTATCTTCATCCAAGTTTGATTATAGCTGTCTAATACTTGAACCTTAGTTCCTTCGTGTAGTTGAAATGCACTTTCACTTCTTAAGTTAGGTTCTGTTTTTATGTCACTTTCTTGTGCAAAAACAATAGCTGGATTATTGTTCTTGTCAATGGCATACTTTTTAAATGCAAAAAACAGAGAAGTGAACGCTATAAATAACACAATAAAACTTCCCACAAAAGAAAGGCGCTTTTTTAAAGTAGTGTATGAAAAATAATATATCAAAAACAAGATTACAAATAAAATAACACATGTAACTGAAAGTAAAGCCCAATCATCAAAAGCAATTGCATTTGTTATTCCATTTACTAGTTTTGAAAATCCAACTTCTGGCAAAGTTACTATTGCATCAATTGTCATGTTTTGTGCAAAACTCAAATTATTTTTAATATCAGCATCTTTTGGTGACAATTGTAAAGCTTTCTCGTAATAGTAAATGCTTGGTGCCACGCGATTTAATTTGTAGTAAGCATTTGCTAAATTAAAATACAACTCAGCAGAATGAATATCGCTTCCTAAAATAGATTCATAGGTAGAAATTGCATCTTGAAACCTTCCATCATTATATAAATTGTTCCCTTTACTAAAGACATCATCGCTTTGTGCCACAATACTGACAGTAAACAGGAACGTTAATATATATACTATTTTATTCATTTAATTTGTCTATCAATTAATGAAATTACATTGGAGGCTTTATCATAATCTTGTTGCATTTCTACATTTGAAAATGGCGAATACCTAGCCATTTCGCAGTTTTTAAGCAGTTCTAAAAATTGATAAATTGCTGTCTCCTCTGCAGATTTATCTTGTAATATTTGTTGGATTTTTTCTTTAGAAAAATCACTAGTTTCAATATTCAATTTAGCTTTTAAATAATTGTGCAAAGCGCGTTCAAGTGCGTTATAAAATTGTTCTTTATTGCCTAATGTTTTCTTAGCTTCTTTTAGATATTTCTTTGCTAATTTATTTCCTTTTCTAATTCTGTTTCCTACAGTGTCACTATTTCTTTCGTCTTGTTTTCTTCTTATAATAATCGCAATTGGTATAACTAGAAAAGGTGCTAAAAGAAGTGTCCAAAACAGGCTGGATTTAAAAAATACGGATTGTTTTACAGCTATGAAATTTGACTGTGTTTTAAAAGATGCAAACTGATTATTTGATGAAACTATTTGTTCATTACTGATTTCAGAGTTTCCAGTTGAAGAGCCTTCATTTATTGGTCCTTCAGTAACATCTATTACAATTTCATCAGAATTTATGGTTTTGTATTTCTCGGATTTTAAGTCAAAATATGAAAATGAAACACTTGGTATTGGATATTTCCCTTGATAAGAAGGCACAATAGTATAAGAGTCTGATGATTTCCCTTTCATGCCATTTAAATTAACGGAAATCTTTTCATCATGCTCTGGTTCATATACTTCTAAAGTGCTAGGAAGTGATAGCTTTGGTAACTTGAACAACTTTAAATTACCATTCCCATTTACTTCAACTGTTGCTTCAAAAGCTTCCGTTGCTTTAAGCGTGTTTTTAGAAGTGGTTATTTTAAAATCAAACTCACCAACAGCTCCTGTAAAATCAAGTGGGCGCCCTGTTTCAGGTAAGGGTTCTACATTTATTGTTCTATTTCCAGCTGCTACAGTACGATGAACAGATTGCATTAAGCGTCCTCCAAAAATATCACGTCTATTGGTTGGCACATCTACAGTGATATCTAAAGTTAAAGGCTCAATATTTAATTTGCCTGTTTTTTGAGGATACAAAACGGTTTTTCTCAATACAACATAACGATAATCTTCTCCCTTATAAGTGCCATTCTGTATTTTTATACCTTTTATATCAATGTTCTGGCTCCAAAAATCATTATATCTTGGCGTATCTAATTCGCGCCAATTACTTACTCCTGTGCTTTCTGATACATACAATTTGTATACAACAGTAATAGCTTCATTTAAGTATGGATTAGTTTTAGAAACTTCGGCAACTAAATGAATGTTTTGCTGTACGATATAATCAGGATCATTAGGGTCTTTTGGTTTATCAACTGCAGCTGTAACATTAATATTTACTGCCAATGTTTTAAAAGTTTGCCCATCAATCTCAATAGTTGCTTGTGTTATTTTAAAGTTGCCTCTTTTCTTAGGCGCCAAAAAATAGCTGTAGGTTTTTGAATATGACCGAACACCATTTATCCATGAATTATTAATGGATTGGCTTGGCCCTCCTACTACAGTGAAGTTCTCAAAACTTGGAGGGTTAAAATTATCTCCATCCTTGTTCATCACAAAATCTACGCGTAAACGTTCGTTAACGCCAAGTTTTTTCTTACTTACTTTTGTCTCAAACTTTCATCAGTGGCTCCACTCTGCGCAAAACAAATTGTAGTTGTTAAGGCAAACACAAATATTAATATATATTTTGAAAGCTTCATTTCCTTCTAAAAATATTGGTGATTACCAGTCTTTCTCAGCTCTAACCTTAGGACCTTTAGCTTTTTTAGCATTTATTTTTTGCTGAACCTTTTTTTCTTGATTGTTCATGGCTTCTAACAAGTTTTTAACTTGTTGAGGTGATAATTTCCCAGGTTGCTGTTGCTGATTTTTTTTCTGGTTTTTAGGGTCTTTACTATCTTTGTTTTCTTTTTCATCATCAGGATTCCCTTTATCATCTTCCTTATCATCTCCTTCACTTTCTTTTTGCTCATCGTCTCCTTCTTCATCTTTATTGTCTTCATTTTCATCTCCTTCATCCTTTTTATCTTCCTTATCCTTATTTTCGTCTTCCTTTTTATCCTCGTCCTTATTTTCATCTTCTCCTTCATCATCTTCACCCTCACCTTGCTGTTCAGCACATTCTTTTGCTAATGCAAAATTGTAACGTGTTTCCTCGTCGTTTGGATTATTTCGCAAAGCATTTTTATAAGCTTCAACAGCTTCTTTACACAACTTCTGTTTCATTAATGCATTCCCAATATTATGATATGCAATGTGCTTTTCTTTTCTCGTAATTGAAGCTTCAGCCGCTTCAATATGACGCAACATAGCTTCATCATACAATCCAGAATTGTAATATGCATTTCCTAAATTATACTTGCCTTTAGCATTTGAAGGCTTTTTTGAAATGGCCTTTCTATATTCAACTTCTGCATTTACAAAATCTTCATTAACCAACTCATTAGCTTCAAATATTAAATCATTAGCCTGTATAAGTGCTTTGTCCTTATTCTGACCAAAACTCAGGAAGGAACATAAAATTAATATATACGTTAAATTCTTCATACTACATTGTAACTGCCTAAATTAAGAAAGTACTTCTTTAACCTCGTTAAAATAATTATAAAATATTTTCATCTATTCAAAGCCTAAAGATTTTCGTTAAATAAATTCAACCTATTTAACCACGCTGTTTTTCGTTCTAATAAGAATATATCTATTAATAAAAAGAAAATTCCTAGCGCCAAGAACCATTGAAACTGGTCTTTATATTCAGCAAATTCTTTTGCTTCAAACTCTTTTTTGTCCATTTTATTCAATATATCCCTAACAGTTTCAACTACTTCGTTTGTGTTTCTTCCATTTATATATTCTCCATTTGCTTCATTCGCAATATCCTTAAGCGTTTCTTCATTAAGCTTTGTGATTACAGTTTCTCCTGTTCTATCTTTTTTATAATTAAGAACAATGCCATTTCGCTTAATTGGTATTGGAGCACCTTTAACGTCTCCTACTCCAATAGTGAAAATTTTAATGCCTTCGTCTGCAGCGGCTTCAGCAACATCTTTTGCAGCATCACTATGATCTTCTCCATCAGATATAATAATAAGCACACGGTTTGTTTGCTCTTCATCATCATAATAGGTTCTTGCTAGTTGAATAGCTTCATTAATTGCAGTTCCCTGTGAAGACAACATATCAGTATTCATGCTTTGTAAAAACATTTTAGCAGCAGCATAGTCTGTAGTAATAGGCAATTGTGGAAATGCTTTTCCTGCATAAGCAATAATACCTATTCGGTCACTTGCTAAGTTGTTAACTATTTGAGTAACTAATTGCTTAGATTTTTCAAGACGATTAGGCGCAATGTCTTCAGCTAACATACTTTTAGACACATCAACTGCAAAAACTATATCAACTCCTTGACGCTTTACTGTTTCTAATTTGGTTCCAATTTTTGGATTTACCATTGCAATAGCTAAACAACCAAAAGCTAAGCATAATACAATAAGTTTTAAGATGGGTTTAAAATGCGATCTGTTTGGACTCAGCCTTTTTATAATGCGTTGATTTGCAAATTTATTTTGCGCATGGCGTTTCCAAATTTGAACTATTGTAAATAGCACAATTAATACTGGAATTATCAATAACAACCAAAACCATATTTTTTCTTCTAACTGATACATCTATACAAAACTTCTAAAAATGGTATAACGGAATAATAACTCGATTAATAATAAGAAACCTGCAAAGAGTACTAAAGGCCTAAACTTCTCTTCATAATTATAGAATTTAAACTCTTCAACATCTGTTTTTTCAAGCTTATTTATTTCAGTATAAATTTCTTTCAACTTCTTATTATTAGTCGCTCTAAAATATTTTCCTCCTGTAACATCTGCAATTTCTTGTAATAATTTTTCATCTATTTCTACTTGGACGCGACCATACTGAAAACTGTTATTTGGCAAAATTCCAATTGGTGATAATGCCATCCCATTTGTTCCAAGTCCAATGGTATATGTTTTAATACCATACTCAACTGCCAATTCACTCGCAGTACTTGGATCGATAAAACCTGAATTATTAACTCCGTCTGTAAGCAAAATAATGACTTTACTTTTTGCTTTACTGTCCTTAAGTCTGTTTACTGCAGTTGCCAATCCCATCCCAATCGCTGTTCCGCCTTCAATAATAGTATTGTATTTAATACCTTCTAATGAGCGTAATACTATTGACTTATCGCTAGTAATTGGTGTTTTTGTATAACTCTCTCCTGCATATTCAACTAAACCTATTCTATCATTTGGTCTACCTTGAATAAAGTCTGCAGCTACATTTTTTAAGGCTTCAAGACGATTTGGTTTAAGATCTTTTGCCAACATACTTGCAGAAACGTCAATTGCCATTACAATATCAATTCCTCGTGTTGTTTTAGTTTTTGTAGATACATCAACAGTTTGTGGTCTTGCTAAGGCTGTAATTAATATTCCTAATGCAATAAGTCTTAGAACAAATAAAAGATGCTTTAGTTTTGGCAACCAAGATGCAGTGACTTTAAAACCTTTTAAACTTGATATTTTAAGTTCTGCTGTTTGTTTATTGTGTTTGAAAATATACCATAGCAAAGCTATTGGTAATACTAAAAGCAACCAAAACCATTGTTTATTAAAAAATTCTATTCCTTCAAGCATTATTGATCTTCTTCTTCAAGTTTTAATAATTCTATAGAGTTCATTATACGTTCTATTATTTGATCTGCATATACATCATCACCATTCCAAATAAGCATTACTTGCTGCCTAATATTATTTGATCTAAAATGTAATAATGTATAATTTGTAGGCAATGTCCTAGAAACATTTGGAAGAGTCATATCCATATTACCAGATGTCTGTAACCCTTCTTGACCATTTGGTGTAATAAATTGACTCCGCTTTACTATTATATTAGATGCTCCTTGAGATTCAAAATTTGTAATAATGCTTTCTGAAGCTTTTAATAAATCATTGCTAATTGCTTCGTCTTTTTTGAATGCCTCTTCTTGTTCTGGAGTTAAAATAAACTTCGTGCTACTAACTTCGATTTTTAAGTTTGCTGAAATTGATAGGTATTGAAATGTAGAGTTTTGAATTTTATCCTTAAACTCTTCTGGTATTTCAACATTCATTCGTTCTAATACCATTGGTGTAGTTACGGTAACTCCAGGAGCTCCATACTCACTTGTAATCCATTCTTTCTCTTCTAACAATTCTTTGCTTGGATGTCCAATAATTGTGTCTTTCACATACGCAAACCCATAGTGTAAAGAAAATCCAATATAAGTCGCTATTATAATTGCAAGCGAAACGACTATAGTAATAATTAGCTTTCGCTTCTTTTTCTTTTTAGCAAGATTCTCTTGATATTTTTGATCTTCAAGCAACTCTTCTTCTGTAGGTTCTGGTAGTGCTTCCTTTACTTGATCAATTTCGGCATCAATCGTATTTCTATCTAATTTTGCCAACTCCTTGTCTGGCATAGATTTTGCAAATTTTACTAAATCTGCACGCTTTAAGATAGTTTCAATATTCTTAATATCATCCTTACTGATATCAATTTGATTTCCATCTCTTAATAAGTTTAATCGATCTACAAGTTCGTCAGTTGTACTTTCTAGAGCATGATCATATACTTTTTCGTCTAAATACTTTCTAATAATTTGTGTTAAATCAGAATAGTAAGATTTAATTTCATCGTTTTCTAGGTAATTAGAATTATCAAGATCCTGAAGCGCTAATTTAGCACGTTCGTAAGGTGGTAATAAGGCTACCTTCTCTTCTTCTGTTAGTGGTTTTTCTCTCCAAATAAACCAATAAAGCAGGAATGCAATTAGTACTAGTATCAATAATACAAATAATGCATAAAGCCACCATTTACTTGCGCTTTTTTCTACTTCAATAATTGGTTTTATATCATAAAGCCCTTGTTTTGTAGTGTCTACAACAATATTATTGACCTCAACTTTCAATGAATCGGTTAAAAATTCATAATCACCAATAAGAATTTTTTGTTGCGGAATTGTATAAGAACCTGAATCAAACTGTGTAAGTCCGTATTTTTTTATGAGTTTAAATCTGTCATTAATTTTTGTGGCTTCAACTTTATAAGATTCAACCATTTCAAGTGGCTGGAAGGTTTGCCCTTCTGGAAAAACAACCAAACTTGTAGTGTCAACTTCTACTTCAATTTTATAAGTAAGTTCTTGTCCTATTTTAATTGATAGTGAATCAATAGAAGATGAAATTTTTTGAGCAAATGAGAATACAGAATATAGAGCAAAAAATAAAGACAGTATAATAGTTTTATACTGTTTTATTTTAAAATTAACCTTATGTATTTCGTGTCTCTTCATTTATATTATCCTCTTCTTTTAAAATAACCCAATAGTTTTTTTACATAGCTTTCATCTACTCTACAATCAATTACTCCTGCGCCTGATTTTGTAAAACTATCCTTATAGTAATTTACCTTTTCATTATAGAATTTACCATAATTTAGTCGCACTTTTTTTGAAGCAGTATTCACTAACATTAGTTCATCTGTTTCTTCATCAAGCATTTGTACCATTCCAAGGTTTGGTATTTTTTCTTCATGTTTATCATACACTCTAATTCCAGTGACATCGTGTTTTTTTGCTACAATTTTTAATGTGTGATTATAGTCATCTACAATAAAATCACTTAACACAAAAACAATAGCCTTTTTCTTCATTACACTTGACAAAAACTTTAAAGCTTCCGCAAAATTTGTGTTTTTGCTTTTTGGGTGAAATTCAATTAATTCTCTAATAATACGCAATACATGAGATCTCCCTTTTTTAGGAGGAATATATAACTCAACTTCGTCTGAAAATAAAATCAACCCAATTTTATCATTATTTTGAGTTGCTGAAAATGCCAACGTAGCAGCAATTTCAGTGATTACTTCATTCTTAAATTGTTCTCCTGTACCAAATAACTCAGATCCAGAAATATCAACCATTAGCATCATGATTAATTCACGTTCCTCTTCAAATACTTTAATATAAGGCTCGTTATAACGAGCAGTAACGTTCCAATCAATATTACGCACATCATCTCCATATTGATATTGTCGAACTTCACTAAAAGTCATACCACGTCCTTTGAAGGTCGAATGATATTCTCCTCCAAAGATATGATCAGACAAACGACGTGTCTTAATCTCTATTTTTCGAACTTTTTTAAGTAATTCTTTAGTATCCATGGGTTTCAATCAACAATAATCAACTAACATTAATTTGGTGGTTGTAGTAGTTTACTACTAAGGCACTTCAATTTCGTTAACAATTTTATTGATGATCTCTTCTGAAGTCACATTCTCTGCTTCAGCCTCGTAGGTGATTCCAATTCTATGACGTAACACATCATGCACTATTGCGCGAACATCTTCTGGAATAACATAACCTCTTCGCTTAATAAATGCATAACACTTAGCAGCAGTTGCAAGATTAATACTACCACGTGGTGATGCACCAAATGAAATAAGTGGTTTTAATTCTGCAAGTTTATATTTCTCAGGATAACGTGTTGCGAACACGATATCTAATATGTATTTTTCAATTTTTTCATCCATGTAAACCTCTCTAGCCGCTTGTTGTGCTTTTAAGATTTGTTCTATTGACACCACAGGGTTTACTTTAGGGAAAGCTCCTTTTAAATTAGCACGCACAATAAGTTGTTCCTCATCCATCTTTGGATAATCAATAACTGTTTTAAGCATAAAACGGTCTACTTGTGCTTCTGGTAAAGGATAGGTTCCTTCTTGCTCAACTGGGTTTTGAGTTGCCATTACTAAAAATGGTCTGTCTAAAATAAAGGTTTCATCTCCAATAGTAACTTGTTTCTCTTGCATTGCTTCTAATAAAGCAGATTGCACTTTTGCAGGTGCTCTATTAATCTCATCTGCAAGAACAAAATTTGCGAAAATTGGACCTTTCTTAATTGAGAAGTCATTAAGTTTCATATTGTAAATTAATGTACCTGTAACATCTGCTGGCAGCAAATCTGGTGTAAACTGTATTCTACTAAAGCTTCCATCAACAGCTTGCGCTAGTGTATTAATTGCAAGTGTTTTTGCAAGACCAGGAACACCTTCAAGTAAAATATGCCCTTGACCTAGTAATCCAATTAATAAGCGTTCAACCATATGTTTCTGGCCAACAATAACCTTGTTCATTTCAAGTGTTAGCAAATCAACAAAAGCACTTTCTTTTTCAATTTTTTCGCTTATTGCCTTAATGTCAATTGTACTTGTTTCTTCCATCATAAGTTAATTTTTTGAAGCGTGAATATAGCTCACTTTTTTTAACACCGCAAATTGTTAAAATATTTCATGAGTTGCTGTTAATAATTGGTTAAAAAATCCACTATTTAAAAGTAGTTTTAATGTTTAGTTTGTTATTTTTAAACCAAACAATCTATAATTTGAAAAGAAATCAAAGTTTTCAAAATTGACAATTACTATAATGAATCAAAATAAAACAGCATTAATAACAGGAGCAACAAGTGGAATAGGAAGAGCAACTGCTCATGAATTTGCTAAACATGGCATTAAACTTATTCTTTGTGGAAGACGACAAGATCGCTTAGATACTATTAAAAGAGCGCTTGCAAAACAAACTGAAGTCATGACATTAAATTTTGATGTTAGAGATAAGGTTAGTGTTCTCAAATCAATAACTTCACTTCCTGAACAATTTAAGCGCATTGACATTCTAATTAATAATGCTGGAAATGCTCATGGATTGGATTTTATTCAAGATGGAAATCTCGATGATTGGGATGCCATGATGGATATTAATGTAAAAGGATTGCTTTATGTTAGTAAAGCTGTAATTCCGCAAATGATTAAAAGAAATTCTGGGCATATTATAAATATTGGCTCTTCTGCAGGAAGAGAAGTGTATCCAAAAGGAAATGTGTATTGTGCCAGCAAACATGCTGTAGCAGCAATCACAGAAGGCATGCGTATTGATTTGAATCCGTATAATATTAAAGTCTGTTCAATTAATCCAGGATTGGTAGAAACCGAATTTTCTAAGGTTAGGTTTAAAGGTGATGAAATTGCTGATAATGTTTATAAAGGATACAAGGCATTGCAGCCTGAAGATGTGGCAGAAATTATTCAATTTACAATTACGAGACCTCCACATGTAAATATTGCTGATTTATTAGTATTTCCTTCCGCTCAAGCTAATAGCGTAACTGTAAAAAAAGAGCTTTAAAAAGATTCCTGGCTACGTAGGAAATTGCTATGATTAACAAACGTTTACTTATTAAACACTTACTAGCTCATAACGATGAGAATAGTTTTTATGATAAAAAACGAAAAATTGATATTAGCGAAAAAGAAGGTAAAGCTAAATTTTTAAAACATATTTGTGCGCTTTCCAATAGCAACCCTAAAAATAACTCATACATTGTAATTGGTGTTGAAGATGAAGATAATCGCATTATTGGTGTCGACTTTTTTGATGACAGCAAAATTCAAAACCTCATAAATGCCTACTTGGAAAATCCGCCAATAGTTCAGTATGAGAATATTCCATTTCCGCATTTATCAGATGACAGAGTTGTTGGCTTAGTAACTATTAGGCCCATAAATGAAATTACTTCGTTACGAAGAAATATTTGGAAATATTATGGAGGTTCTGTTTTTTTTAGAGATGGTAGCATGAGCATGCCTAAGGTCTTTGATATTGAGTTAAAGGATGTTAATTCTGAAATTGTTTCATCTATTGAAAATCATGCCCAAAACAATATTGAATACACTTTAGATGGTGTTTTTGATTTTTTAAAAAATCGTAAAGACTATAATCCGCAATATAAAGTGTTTAATGAATACTTTGTTATGTGTTGGTCTGGACAAAAAAAAGAAGTTAAGGATGAAGTGTTTTATTCAAGAGTTGATATTGAATTGATAAACGAGCAAGTACGTTTGTTTTTTTCAACCTTAGATGAAGTTTCTATTTCATATGATGATAACGCTTTTAAAATAATTGAATATGTAAACCTTGGATTTCAAGGTGCGAATAAATACTATCAGCTTGAAGAGACGTTAATTAAATTCAATAATAATGCATCCTATGTAATTGAAACAAAGCTCTTATTTAAACCTCCACAATTTGATAAAAAAATATTGCATCATATTTACAATGCAAATAATGCACTTCAAAAAAAGCTTCAAGCTGGATTAATCCTAAATAAACAAGAAGAACTAGATTTAAAAAACCTTCCGCTTACCTATTTAATATGCTATTTTAATGGATTTGAAGACGCAATAAATAAGCTTCAAGACGCAAAACCATTTATACGAAAACATAGCGAACATGCATTTCAGTTATATAAAGAAGCCATTCGCATTTTACGAAAAATTAAATACAGTTAAAACCTAAAAAATATTTAATTGTTTATAGGAGTGATTCAAGATTTTCTCATCACCAACATTTAGTCCCTTGTTTAAAATGGTTGCGAAAATCGTTCTAAAGCCAAAAAAACCCGTTTCGAAATGAAACGGGTTTTTTTATATTTAAATACCTCTTAGAGGTCAAACTTGATACCTTGTGCTAAAGGTAATTCGTCAGAATAATTAACAGTGTTTGTTTGTCTTCTCATGTATACTTTCCAAGCATCAGATCCAGATTCTCTTCCTCCACCTGTTTCTTTTTCACCTCCAAAAGCACCACCAATTTCAGCTCCTGAAGTTCCAATGTTTACATTAGCAATACCACAATCTGAACCAGCATATGATAAGAATTTCTCAGCTTCTTTCATTTCGTTGGTCATGATCGCAGAAGATAACCCTTGAGCAACACCATTTTGTTTGTCAATTGCATTTTCTACCTGTCCAGAATACTTCATTAAGTATAAAATTGGAGCAAACGTTTCATGTTGTACAATTGCAAAATGATTTTCAGCTTCAATAATTGCTGGTTTTACGTAGCAACCAGATTCGTAACCTTCGCCTTGTAAAACACCACCTTTAACTAATACGTTTCCTCCTTCAGCTTTTGCTTTTTCAATAGCAGCTAAGTATGTGTTTACAGCATCTTTATCAATTAATGGTCCTATATGATTTCTTTCATCTAGAGGGTTGCCAATAGTTAATTGACCATAAGCACCAACAATAGCATCTCTTACTTTATCATAAACAGATTCGTGAATAATTAATCGTCTTGTAGATGTACAACGTTGCCCACAAGTTCCAACAGCACCAAATACAGCACCAGGAACGACCACTTTTAAATCTGCAGTAGGTGTAATAATGATTGCGTTGTTACCTCCTAATTCTAATAAAGATTTTCCAAAACGTTCAGCAACTGTTGCACCAACAATTCTTCCCATTCTAGTAGAACCTGTAGCAGATACTAAAGGAATTCTAGGATCAGTAGTCATCATTTCACCTACTCTATAATCTCCATTAATGATACAAGAAATACCTTCTGGCAAGTTGTTTTCTTTTAAAATTCCAGCAATAATATTTTGACAAGCAATAGAGCATAAAGGTGCTTTTTCAGACGCTTTCCAAACACATACATCACCACAAATCCATGCTAAAGCTGTGTTCCAAGCCCAAACAGCAACAGGAAAGTTAAACGCAGAGATAATACCTACAACACCAATTGGATGCCATTGTTCTCTCATAACGTGTCCTGGACGTTCAGATGGAATTGTTTGACCATTTAATTGTCTTGATAATCCAACAGCAAAATCACAGATGTCAATCATTTCTTGAACTTCTCCATAACCTTCTTGTAAAGATTTTCCCATTTCATAGGACACAAGTTTTCCTAATGGCTCTTTTAAATCTCTTAATTTGTTTCCAAATTGGCGAACTATTTCTCCACGTTGAGGAGCTGGCGTATCTCTCCAAGATAAAAACGCTTTAGTCGCTGTTTCCATTACTTTATCGTAATCTGCTCTAGTTGTCGTTTTTACTTTACCAATTAATTTTCCATCAACTGGAGAATAACTTTCAATAATCTCCCCATTTGAAAAATTATTTGAACCCGTAGAAGTTCCGTCGTTTATATATTTTACACCTAATTGCTTAAGCGCTTCTTGTATTCCGAAATCAGTTGCAACTGCTTCCATATGTTGTGTGTGTTTTTGATTTATAAATTTGACGCGAAGATACTAATTAATTATGTTTGACTATATAGCTCTTTTCATAAAATCATTACCTTTAAAATTAACTTTAAGAACAATTTAACAGCTCCTTAAAATCTAAACTCAAACTAATTGCCGTATTTATTTAACAAGAGATTACTTACGCTCTTTTAACATAATCGTTCAACTTAAAATATTGTCATCATCATGAAGCTAAAAAAATATCTTGTAATTCTTCTTCTCGTTACTATTGCTTTTTCATGTAAGCAACAAGAAACACAAACTGACAATCTTTTTAAGTTTAAAGACTATATAAGTTATACTACATCTGGATTAGTATCAGTTACAAGTCCTATTACCATCAATTTAGTAAACGCTGTTGAAGGCTTAAAGCCTAACGAAGAAGTTTTTGCTAATGTAGTCAGTATTTCTCCTAAAATTTCAGGAAACCTTGTTACAAAAAATGGAAATCAACTCGTTTTTACTCCTGAGCGACCTTTAAAAACTAATACTGAATACACAGTTTCTATTCGATTAAAAGATCTCTACAATACTATTCCTTCAGGTTTTGAAAACTATACATTTCAATTTAAAACCATAAAACCAAATTTTTCAGTTATTACAAACGATTTACAATCGTATAGCAAAGAATGGCAATATATTGAAGGTGCTGTAAAACTAGCTGATATTATAAGCCTAGAAGATGCCAAAACACTAATTGAAGCATCGCAAAGCAAAGATGATCTATCTATTAAATGGGATGAGTCTATTGGTGCAGCACGTTACTTTGAGTTTAAAATAGATAGTATTCGTCGTAACATTGACGACTCTAAAGTAACCGTCAATTGGAATGGGAAATCCATCAATGCTAACAATAAAGGTGAAAACACTGTTGCAATTCCTGGTGTTAACAACTTCACCATCGTAGATGTAAAAGTTGAGCAATCACCAGAACAATATTTATCCATTAATTTTTCTGATCCTTTAAAAAAACAACAGAATTTTGATGGTTTAGTGACATTAAAAAATGTGTCAAATCCAAAATATATTCTGGATGGAAACGTATTAAAGGTGTATACAGATACTCGTGTGGTTGGTAATATTCAAGTAGATGTGTTCCAAGGCATCAGAAATTCTGATGATTTTAAATTAAAAATACCATTATCTGAACTTATTTCTTTTGAAGCTCTTAAGCCTCAAGTTCGCCTAATTACAAATGCAGGAATTTTACCAAATTCACAAGATTTAAAGTTCAATTTTGAAGCGGTTAACTTAAAAGCAGTTGATGTTCGTGTTATTAAGGTTTTCGAGAATAACATCCTTCAGTTTTTACAGGATGATAATATTGGTAGCAATAATGATTATAGCATTAAACGTGTTGGAAGGCGCATTGCTAAAAAAACAATCCCTTTAATAAAAGATAAAACTATAAACACAGGAAAGTGGAAGGCTTACAGTATTGACTTATCAAAGTTTTTTAGTGCAGATACTGGAGCAATTTACCGAGTTGAATTAAGCTTTAAAAAAGAATATTCACTCTACAATTGTGAGAACAATGAAACTAACACTGAAGATGAGGAATATTATGAAGACGATTACTATTATGAAGACGAGGAATTAGTAGGAAGCTCAGATGATGATGACCTTCGTGAAGAACAATATTGGGACAACGTTATTTACAACTACAGACGTTATTCATATAACTGGAATGAGCAAGACAACCCTTGTCATGATTCTTATTACAATCAAGCAAAGATGGTTTCCAGCAATTTAATGGCTTCAAACCTTGGTGCTATTGTAAAACGTGGTATTAACAATTCGTTTCATTTTGCAGTAACTAATATTTTAAACACCAATCCTGAGGCGAATGCAAAAGTTACCCTTTACAATTTTCAGCAACAGCCATTAGCTTCAAGAAAAACTGATGCTGAGGGATTCACTATTATCGATTCCAATGAAAATGCATATTTCGCTTTAATTGAAAAAGGAAATAACACAACCTATGTAAAACTCAATGAAGGCAACTCATTATCCTTAAGTAAATTTGATGTGTCTGGTAAAACGCTACAACGTGGCCTTAAAGGGTTCATTTATGGTGAGCGTGGTGTATGGCGACCTGGAGATTCACTACACTTAACCTTTATGTTAAATGATAATTCCAACCCTTTACCAAAAGGACATCCAGTAAAAATGGAAGTGACTGATGCCAACGGAAAACTTGCCTATAGAAATATTACTCAAAATGGACTTAATAATGTGTATCGATTTTCTGTACCAACATCATCAGAAGATAAAACAGGAAACTGGAACGCAAAAGTAGCTGTTGGTGGTGCAACATTTTATAAAACTCTAAAGGTTGAAACGGTTAAACCTAATCGCTTAAAAATTAAAATAGCTTTTAAAGACGAAGTGCTTTCTAACGCAAAACCATTACAAAGTAAACTGATTGTAAATTGGCTTCATGGTGCACCTGCAAAAAATGTGAAAGCTGAAATAAAAGCGAAGTTCAGTTCAACCTCAACAGGATTTAAAAAGTATCCTAAATATGTGTTTAATGATCCTACAAGAACATTTAGCACAGAAGAAATTACCGTTTTTGAAGGCAATGTCAATACAGAAGGGATTGCAAACATTAATAAAAAACTAAATGTTGGCAACAATGCTCCAGGAATGTTGAATGTATCATTTCTAACCAGAGCATTCGAAAATGGTGGTGATTTTTCAATTGATGTATTCAATAAAAAATATGCGCCTTATAAATCGTTTGTAGGTTTACGCTCTCCTAAAGGGAAAGCTTATGGTTCATTTTATACAGATGAAAATCAAACCTTTGATTTAGTTGTTGTTGACGCCGAAGGGAAACCTATGCAACGAAAAGGTCTTGAAATAAAAGTATATAAAATTGAATGGCGTTGGTGGTGGAGTTCATCATATGATGATTTGGCTTCTTACCAATCATCAAGCTATCGTAAACCTTTTTCGAGCAGTAAGGTTCGTACAAATACAAAAGGAGAAGCCAATTTCAATATAAATGTGCCAGATGATGAAAGTGGTCGATATTTAATTAGAGTTTATGATCCAGAAAGTGGTCATGCAACAGGACGTATAGCATATTTCTATAGAAACTGGTGGCAGCGAAATTCTGGAAATGATAAAGAAGCTGCAAAAATGTTAGTCTTTGCTGCTGATAAAGAAACCTATAATGTTGGTGATGAAGCTAAAGTAACTTTCCCTTCTGGCTCAGAAGGTCGAGCACTAATAAGCGTTGAAAATGGCACAGAAGTACTCTCTACAAAATGGGTAAAAACAAAAAAAGGAGAAACTACAGCGAGCATTACTATTACCAAAGAAATGACGCCAAACGTCTATATCAATATTTCCTTATTACAACCACACGCAGTAACAGAAAATGACTTACCAATTCGTTTGTATGGTGTGATTCCTATTCTGGTTGAAGACAAAAATACCATTTTAGAACCTCAAATTACAATGCCAGAAGTATTACGTCCTGAGCAAAATATCACAGTAAAAGTCAGTGAAAAAAATAATAAAGCAATGACCTATACAGTCGCTTTAGTCGATGAAGGTTTGTTGGATTTAACACGTTTTAAAACACCAAATGGTTGGGTCGAGTTTTACGCTCGCGAAGCACTAGGTATAAAAACTTGGGATGTTTTTGATGACGTCATTGGTGCTTACACAGGAAGTATTGACCAAGTATATGAAATTGGTGGTGATGGTTCTGCTTCAGAAGGCAAAAAGAAAAAAGCCAACCGTTTTAAACCAGTTGTAAAATATTTAGGCCCTTTTGAATTAAAGCCTGGAGAAACTAAAGCGCACAAAATAAAAATTCCAAATTACATTGGCTCAGTTCGTACTATGGTTGTTGCAGGAGATTCAAAAAATGCAGCGTATGGAAGTACAGATAAAACAACTCCTGTGAAAAAACCTTTAATGGTTTTGGCTACGTTGCCTCGAAAATTAAGTCCAGGTGAAAAAGTAACACTTCCTGTGACCGTTTTTGCTATGGAAAACAACATCAAAAATGTCAACATCAGTTTAAAACTAAGTGATGGTATTTCGATAGTTGGAAACAAAACTCAGTCTTTAACTTTTATAAAACCTGATGAGCAAATGGCGTATTTTCAGTTAGATGTTAGCAAAGCTAAAGGTGTTAATACTGTTGAGGTTATTGCGTCAGGACATGGTGAAACATCCTCGTATAAAGTTGAAATTGAAGTGATGAATCCTAATCCATATAGCACCAAAGCAGCTGACTTTGTTTTGGAAGGAAACACGTCTCAAACCATAGATTTTTCAACCTTTGGCGAAATTGGAACTAATAGTGCTTCAGTTGAGTTTTCAACCTTACCTCCAATGGATTTCACTGGAAGATTGCAATATTTAATTCGCTATCCTCATGGTTGTGTTGAGCAAACTACGTCTAGTGTATTTCCACAATTATATTTATCAGATATTTTCGATTTAACCTTTGAAAAGAAAAAAACCATTGAGAATAATGTAAAAAATGGCATTAAAAAGCTAGCGCATTTTCAAAGACCAAGTGGAGGTTTATCTTATTGGAGTGGACAAAACAATGTAAATGATTGGGGAACATCTTACGCTGGACATTTTATGATTGAAGCCGAAAAAAAAGGCTATGTATTACCATTAACATTTAAGAGCAATTGGATACAATATCAAAAACAAGCTGCTAAAGCATGGAGACCAAGTTTCAGATACTACGGAAGTGATGTTGCTCAAGCATACAGGCTGTACACGTTAGCGCTTGCTGGACAAGCAGATTTATCATCCATGAATAGACTTAAAGAATTTGATGAATTGTCCAACGATGCCAAATGGCGTTTGGCTGCTGCCTATGGTTTAGCTGGACAACCTGAAGCTGCAAAAGCCATTGCTTTGACTGCAAATATTGAATTCGAAAATGATCGCTATGATTATTACACTTATGGATCTGTAGATAGAAATCGTGCCATGGCTTTAGAAACTATGGTCATTCTAAACGATACAAAAACTCGTGAATTGGCAGAATTAGTCGCAAAACGTTTGTCATCAAAACAATGGATGAGTACACAATCTACAGCATATAGTTTATTGGCAATGGCTAAGTTGGTTAATGAAAATGGTGGTAAAGCGTTGAGGCTTAATTATGAATTTAACTCTGAAAGTCAAGAAACGATTGATACCAAAAATGCCATTTCACAACGTGATTTAAACATTAATGATGGAAATAATCAAATTGAAGTAAGGAATACGAAAAACAACACTATTTACGCTCGCGTCATTTCTTCAGGTAAATTACCATTAGGTAAAGAAATTGCTGAGCAACGAGGTTTAAAAGTTTCTGTAAATTATAAAGATTCGCAAGGTAATAACATAGATATTACCAAACTACAACAGGGTCAAGATTTTGTTGCTAGCATACGAGTTACTAATCAAAAAAATGAACCAATCAACGATGTAGCATTAACCCAAATATTCCCTTCCGGATGGGAAATTGTAAACACGCGTTTTACTGATTTTGGAGATGCTGCTACAAGTCAAGCTGATTATACAGATATTAGAGATGATCGCGTAAATTTCTATTTTAATCTGAATAAAAGCTCGAAAGACAGAAGCACAAAAACCTTTAATGTGCTATTAAACGCTTCGTATTTAGGAACCTATTATTTAACAGGAACACAAGTCGAAGCGATGTATGATAATGACTTCTTCGTCAGAACGAAAGGTCAGTGGATTGAAGTAATTAAATAAACAAATTGGTCAGTTCGCAATTGATGCGCTAAAAATCTTTACAACTCCGAATTAATTTCGGGCTGATCCTTAACACCTTAAAAAAATGAAAAATTTAATAAGTATAATATTAGTATTCGTAGCATTTGGCTACGCAGAAGCACAAGATATTCAGTACGTTAACGCAGAAAATGGATTAATTGTAAGAGAAAAACCAAGTCAAGGCGCAATTAAAGTTGGGATGCTTGACTATGGAACAGTCCTTGAAATTACCGAACATACTAATTTACAACTAGATGTTGTTGATGGTGGTAAAAAGTTGTCTGGAGAATGGGTTAAAATTCGAGGCATAGATGCTTATGAATTCTTCGAAGAAGGCTACGTATTCAATGGCTATTTAACCGAAGAAAAATTAGAAAAACGTTTCAAAGCCAATTATGATGAATTTACCGTAACTATCGAGGGAATTTCAGAAAAGGATAGTAGAAAGGATGATATTAATCCAGATTTTAATGGCGTTTTATTCTATAAGCTAAACGATAACGAAACTTTAGAAGGCAAAACTGTGAGCGTAAAACATCATCAAGAGTTTAGAAGCATAGAAGTGTTTCAAAAACATGAAAATAGTATTGCAATTTCTGATGATAAATCGCATTGCGACATTATTAATTGGCAACACTATTATTCAAGTTGGAAGCCATTGAAAATTATTTCAAGCAATAAAAAGTTTAAAGCCTTGCCGATTTCAGAAAAGGAAGCAAGCCGATTTATTGATATAAATATTGATGAGTTAAAAACCGTTGTTAATGATGCTTGTGGAGAAACTTGGAGCACTTCTATAAAAGATGTAACGTCTTTAAATGATTATCCTACAAAAATTGTAGTAAGTAAAATGTATTTACGCATTTTAATGACAGATATTGATGGCTATAAAACAGAGAAGATAATTATCTTTGAAGTACCACTTAATAGTCAAACAAAAAAAGATTCTTATGCAAAACTTTAAACCATACTACGCAGTAATATTTACATCCACCTTAACTAAAGACACCGAAGGCTATAGTGAGATGGCACAAAAAATGGAAGATTTGGCTAGAACCCAATCTGGGTTTTTAGGCATTGATAGTGCTCGTGAAGGTGTAGGTATTACTGTGAGTTATTGGGAAAGTTTAGAGGCTATTAAAACTTGGAAACAACATTCTGAGCATTTAATAGCACAACAAAAAGGACGCAACCAATGGTACAGTTGGTACAATACAAGAATTTGCAAAGTAGAGCGTGAATACGAGTTTGAAATTTGAAAATAATAAGCTACATAAAGCGTAACAAAATAAAATCAGCAGTAATTTTAATACTGCTGATTGCTTATTATTTCTGTTTACCAAAACAACTGTTTACAGATCCAACAGCAACTGTTATTGAAAGTCGCGAGGGAGAACTTCTTGGTGCTTTAATAGCCAAAGATGGTCAATGGCGTTTTCCCCATAATGACAGTATTCCAGAGAAATTCAAAGAATGCTTAATCCTATTTGAAGACGAATACTTTTATAAGCATCCTGGTTTTAATCCTGTATCCATTTATAAAGCCCTAAGAGACAATATAAGTTCTGGCGACGTTAAACGTGGAGGAAGTACGCTTACGCAACAAACTATTCGTTTGTCTCGAAAAGGAAAATTAAGAACTTATACTGAAAAACTCAAAGAAATTATTCTGGCTACAAGACTTGAGTTAAGATATTCCAAAGATAACATTTTAGCTTATTATTCAAGCAATGCGCCTTTTGGTGGAAACGTCGTTGGACTAGATGCAGCCTCATGGCGTTATTTTAATAGAAATGCCAACGATTTATCTTGGGCAGAAAGTGCCACGCTTGCTATATTGCCTAATGCGCCAAGTTTAATTTATCCAGGAAAAAATCAAAAGCGTTTATTAAAAAAGCGAAATGCGTTACTTCAAAAATTATTAGAAAAAAAGATTATAGATTCCTTAACCTATGAGCTTTCTATTATAGAAGAATTACCTCAAAAACCATATCCTTTACCACAAATCGCACCTCATTTATTACAAAATATTGCAAGAACAAACTATGGTAAGCGTATAAAAACATCCATTAAAAGAGGTTTACAAGATCAAACCAATGCCATTGTAAAAAATCACTATAATCAATTACGTCAAAACGAAATACACAATATTGCTGTTTTGGTGTTAGATGTGAATACCAGACAAGTACTGTCTTATATTGGAAATTCGCCAACAGACAAAACACATCAAAATGCTGTGGATGTTATTACTAAACCACGAAGCACAGGAAGTATTTTAAAACCCTTTTTATATGCAGCCATGTTAGATGCTGGCGATTTATTGCCCAACACCTTAGTACCAGATGTACCAACACAATTTGGCAATTACAATCCGCAAAACTACAGCAAGCAATTTGATGGTGCAGTCACTGCAAAACGTGCTTTAGCACGCTCGCTTAATGTGCCATCAGTACGATTGTTACAACAATTTGGCTTGGATAGATTTTATCATTACTTAAAGCAAATACATCTTAAAGATCTAAAATATAGTGCAAATCATTATGGCTTATCCTTAATACTTGGAGGAGCAGAAAGTAACCTTTGGGATTTATGCAAAAGCTATGCAGCAATGGCTGGAACACTAAATCATTTTAATGAAAACTCAAGTAAATACTTTACCAATGAATATACTGAACCAAGTTATTTAGCTTATTCAAACATTGACTTCGGAGATCTCTCAGACGAAAAAACCATTTTTGATGCAGCCTCTATTTATCTCGCTTTTGAAAGTATGAAAGAAGTAAACAGACCTGAAAGTGATGAAAACTGGCAGTTCTTTGATTCGTCTAAACAAATTGCTTGGAAAACAGGTACAAGTTTTGGTTTTCGAGATGCTTGGGCAATTGGAACCACCAAAGACTATGTAGTTGGTGTTTGGGTTGGTAATGCAGATGGTGAAGGTCGTCCAGGGTTAGTAGGTGTACAAACTGCTGCGCCTATTTTGTTTGATGTATTTGATATTTTACCAAATAGTGATTGGTTTAGCAAACCTTACGATGAAATGCAAGAAGTAGCTATTTGCTCTAAAAGTGGTTATAGAGCATCACCTAATTGCGATGACGCCGAAAATAAATTTATCCAACTTAGCGGGTTAAAAACTAAGCCTTGTCCTTATCACGTGTTGGTGCATTTGGATGCTTCTGAGCAATATCAAGTGAATTCGTCTTGTGAGTCTTTGGCCAATATTAAAAACACATCGTGGTTTGTGCTACCTCCTTTAATGGAGTTTTATTACAAATCTAAGAATCCGTTTTACAAATCGTTACCACCTTACAGAAATGATTGCTTAGCTGATGGTGCTGTTACAATGCAATTTATTTATCCGAAGCAATCTGGAAAGTTCTTTTTGCCAAAAGATTTTGACGGAAACACCAACGAGTTGGTTTTTAAATTAGCCCACTCTAAACCCGAAACGACCGTTTTTTGGTATCTAGACGAAACCTTTATTGGAAGCACAAAAGCCATTCATGATATGACTGTTTTACCAAAAGTTGGGAAACATTTAATTACAGTTGTTGACGAATTTGGGAATGAAGCGAAACGACGTGTTGAGATTTCTGAATAAACTAATTCTTACCTCAGAGGGAAACCTTTTGCTGATTTTTCTATTACTTCAACTACATCATTTATTTCCGATTTACAAGCAATTAATGACCGCAGCAGTGATATACTTAAAAGTGAGTTTTTCATAATTCCCAAGTATTAAAAGGTTGTTTGCTTAACTGCGAATTGTAATATTTTATGTTTCCAGTAACTTCTTCTCCAAGCCAATTTGGCTTTTCAAAGATTTCATCTTCTGAGTTTAGTTCTACTTCAGCAATCACCAAACCTTCATTATCTCCAAAAAACTCATCCACTTCAAAAGTGTGCTTACCAACATTAATTTCATAACGAAGCTTATCAATGACACCTTCTTCGCAAAACTCTAATAAAGCTTTAGCATCTTTTTTTAAAATTTCTTTTTCCCACTCAAAACGTGACAAACCATCATTTGATGATAATCCCTTTACAGTCAACATGCCTTTGTCATCTTTGAGTCGTACTCTAACGGTTCGTTCAGGATCACGATTTAAAAACCCTTGGATAATTCTGAATTTCTGATGCGCTTCGTCCTTATAAGTATCAGAGGTTATCAAAAATTTGCGTTCTATTTCAATCATAATTAAACTTGCAAATGTTAATCAGGAATATTAATAAACTATGCCAAAAGGCATTTAATGTCTAAATTTACAAGATGTCAAGCGATTTACCTATTAGAAAAATTGTTCATGTAGATATGGATGCATTTTATGCCTCTGTAGCTCAATTGGATAATCCTGAACTCAAAGGAAAACCGCTTGCTGTTGGTGGTAGTGGTAAACGTGGCGTGATTAGTGCTGCGAGTTATGAGGCGCGAAAGTTTGGAGTAAAAAGTGCCATGTCTGGAAACTTAGCTATTAAACTATGCCCTCAACTTATTTTTGTAAGAACCGATTTTGATCGCTACACTGAAATTTCTAAAAAAGTGCGAAGCATATTCTACGATTACACAGATCTAGTAGAACCTTTATCTCTTGACGAAGCGTATCTTGATGTCACTGAAAACAAAAAAGGTAATCCGAGTGCGTCGCTAATTGCAAAGGAAATTAGACAACGAATTTTTGATGAAGTTGGACTCACTGCCTCAGCTGGAATCTCCATAAATAAATTTGTAGCAAAAATTGCAAGCGACTATAACAAACCTAATGGACAAAAAACCGTAAACCCTGAAGAGGTTATTGAGTTTTTAGAACAACTAGATATTAGAAAATTCTATGGCATTGGCAAAGTGACTGCCGAAAAAATGTATCAAAAAGGCATTTTTACTGGGAAAGATTTAAAAACAAAATCTGCAGAATATTTGGAGGAAAACTTCGGGAAATCTGGTAAATCCTACTACTATATTGTTCGTGGAATTCAAAATAGTGAAGTAAAACCACATCGTATTAGAAAATCATTAGCTGCTGAACGAACGTTTTATGACAACCTAACCAGTGAAGTGTTTATGCTTGAAAAGCTAGAGCATATTGCCGAAGAAGTTGACAAGCGTTTGAAAAAAAGTAAAGTTGCTGGAAAGACCATTACTTTAAAAATAAAATATAGCGATTTCACCTTACAAACACGAAGTATAACATTGCCATATTATGTTAGCGATGCAACCGTTATTTTAGATACTGCAAAAGGGTTGCTTTATCAAGACAAGCTAAACGAATCTGTTCGCCTATTAGGGATTTCGTTATCTAATTTGAATACCGAAACCAAGAAAAAACCAGAAACCAAAAGCGTGAGTGTGCAATTGAAGTTTGAGTTTTAACTATTTAACTTTGTGCAAAAAAACAGCTAGCTTCGTTTAACAGATGATATAAACAATTGCAACAGTTCATATCATAATTACTAAGTACAATTTAACAAAACACCATTTAACACTTTTTAAATAAATCTAATTAATATATTAGCGGCCTATATAAAGGTGAAGATTATGGAAGTAAGTAAAGTGCAAAATTATATTAAAGATGTATTGGAAAACATGCCAACTAGTTGGCTGAGTCTAACAACCCATCGACTAGATATTTATGATGAAAAATTTGCCAAAACTCAATTCTTAGAGCAGTTTGAAAACTTATATAACGACAATAATTCTGAAGCATCAGCACTTAATGAATTACCCACTGCTTACGACTATATTCGATTAGGTCATCCATTATCTTGTGTACTAGAATGGGGAATTGCGAAATTGAATAATGTAAATCCAGAAAATGTAATCAGTTTTTCATCAAAGACTATTCCTATTCTGGCCGTTCTAAGAAAAAATTTATTAGCGAATAAAAACACCCAAATTGTTTATACAGGTAGAACACCTGATTATATTTATATTGAAGTGCTGCAGAATGTTTATGGGTATCAATTTGAATTAATACATGTTGAAAGCGCATTAGCTATCCCAGAGTTTAATGGCAGTACTATTCTATTAACAAATCAAGATGAAATTGACGATACCCCCCCAATCGAGCTTATTCCCAAGATTGACTTTTTTATCGGTCTTCATTCTGAAATTGGAAGTGTTTTATTAGTAAATGGGGAACAAAATGAAAGTTATATCTCAGAAATTCAGCATGTAAGAAGAAGAGAGACCATTGCAATGACGCCAGCCAATACGATTGTTGCTTTAAACTATTTATTAGAAAATTCCTCTTTTAATACTAAGAGAACTCATTTAGAGACCAACAAAGCACTTGTCGTAGATTCTATTAAAGAAATTACCGGCACAAATGTAAAGGCCGTAGTTGCTTCAAGTGGACTTTCAATGCAATATGCGATTGTCATGGGGCTAATTCATGATGCATTAGAAAATCATAAAGGAAAGGCGATCAAAATTATTGTTCCTCCCAATTGTTATGGTGGAACAAATGACCAAGCAAGGAGGGTTGCTGCTTGCATTGATAATGTGGAAGTAATGGATTTACCGGTTGATGGTGGTAACGACATGGTTCAAAGCATCGATGTTGTTTTAAGTAAAATTGCTAATGAAGATGCGATCCCTTATATCATCGCTGAAATTCCAACCAACCCAAGAGTAGAAGTGCCTGATCTTATAAAATTAAAAGAAGTTTTAAGTAAAGTGCGTAAAACTGCTACAGGTGAAATAGCGATCGATCCCGTTTTTATTTTAGATCAAACATTTTGTCCTAATGTTCACTTTTTAGGGGAAGCCGATTTACTCTCAACAGTTAGAACTATTGCCTATGTAAGTGGATCCAAATTTCCAAGTGGCGGAAAATGTACTGCTGGCTATTGTGTTGCTAATAAAAAAGGGGAAGCTTTGATGGAAAAAATAGCATTGCATCTAAGCCTATGCGATAACGAGGCTACCGATCTTCAACTGGAAATATTGGCAATACAATTGCCTTCCATGAATCAAAGAATTCATGATGCCTATCAAAATACACGTGAGTTTGTAAACTTTATCAGCAAGAATTTACCAGCCGCGAAAATCAATTTTGTCTCAGAAGAATTGGCAGAAAAAGGATTTACCCCATCCGTGTTTTCATTGGATCTTCCTACTAAAGGAAATACTGATGAAGAAAGAGAAACTTATAAAAGAGCGTTAAATCTTAAATTAATTAATTTAATGATTAATGAAATCCCTAATGAAAGTAAATACTGTGTGAGTTATGGACAGTTAAAAGGGTGTTATTGGACGATACCTGCCACATCTACTCAAGGGACAACTAAAGAAGGGGACAAAGACTATATTGCCCGTGTAGCACTTTCTCCTAATATGGATCTTAAACTTCATAAGAAAGTCTTTTTAGATTTTGTTAAAAATATTTGAAGTGCTAAAGTCAATTAAATAAAAGTACCTAACAAAAACTATAGCGCATTAAAACGCGCCATAGCCAAACCGTTAAACGAACCTCTAAAAACTACAACTCGTAATTTCAGTAACACGTAAGGTGTTTACCATTCCTTTTGCTTTAATAGGCATTGCGGCTAAACTAATAAGCATGTCTCCGGTTTCTAGATATCCTTTTTTACAAGCAATAGCATTTACATCTTCTATGGTTTCGTCTGTACTTACAAACTTGTCATAATAAAACGCCTTGACTCCCCAAAGTAAATTAAGTTGAGTTAAAATACGCTTGTTTGAGGTAAACACTAAAATGTGTGCATCTGGTCGCCATGCTGAAATTTGAAATGCCGTATAACCACTATTTGTTAATGTAGAAATTGCTTTTGCATTTATTTCATTTGCCATATTAGCAGCATGATAGCAAATGGATTTTGTGATATAACGATTGGTACGAATATGAGGTGGCTCTTGTGGTACTTTAATAAGTGATGAGTCTTCAACGGTTTGCAAAATGCTTGCCATTTTCTCAATAACTTGTACAGGATATTGTCCAACTGATGTTTCGCCAGACAACATCACAGCATCTGCACCATCCATTACCGAATTTGCTACATCATTAACCTCAGCTCTTGATGGTGTTAAACTAGTAATCATTGACTCCATCATTTGTGTTGCTATAATTACAGGAATTCTAGCTTTTTTTGCTCGTAATACTAACTGCTTTTGAATTAATGGTACTTCTTCCGCTGGAATTTCAACACCTAAATCACCTCGAGCTACCATTAAACCATCGCAATAAGCAACAATTTTATCTATGTTTTGAACAGCTTCAGGTTTTTCAATTTTAGCAATTATTGGGATTTTATGATTACTATGTTTCTTAATTATTTCTTGAAGTTGCATTAAATCTTCGGCATGTCTTACAAATGATAATGCTAACCAATCCACTTGCTGTCCAATTGCAAAAATAGCATCCTCAATATCTTTTTCAGTTAGAGCTGGTTGCGAAATGTTTGTATTAGGAAGGTTAACCCCTTTTTTAGATTTTAATGGTCCTCCTTGAATGACACGTGCTTTAACTTCACTTTTCTTATCAGTAGATACAACTTCAAAAATTAATTTACCATCATCTAATAATATTCGCTCACCAGGTTTTGCATCTTGTGGAAAACGATCATACGTCATATAAACACGCTTTTTGGTGCCTTGAAACCTTTCTCCTGTAGCAAAGATAATCTCATCATCCTTATTAACTACAACTTCTTCCTTCATTGTCCCAACCCTGAGTTTTGGTCCTTGTAAATCTCCTAGTATTGCAGCATTATAACCAAACTCTTTATTAAGTTCTCTAATCATTTTAATACGCTCTGTCACGTCTTTATAATCAGCGTGTGAAAAATTAATTCTGAATACGTTAACACCAGCTTCCAACATATCTTTAAGTACTTTTTTTGTGCTTGTTGCTGGTCCTAATGTGGCTACAATTTTGGTTTTTTTTCTATGTATTGGCATTAATTAAATATTAGATTATCTTTTGATTTTAGGTTCATTACATCAACATTATAAACCGTAACTAATTGTGGTATTTTTTGAATTCTACTAATAATACTTTTAATATTAACGTTATCATTTTCAATTTTAATAAAATAGTTAACGTTTTTGTATTCAGGAATTAAATTATAACTTTTAATAACCTTTGACGATTCATCAAACAAAGATCCTGAGCTCACAAGACTGTCTTCTTCTCTTTTACAAATATTGGCAACCATATTCCAAGTTGTTTGTTTTTCATAATCTTCCCATTCATAAATTGAATAAGACGCAGAGGCATATTCAAAATCTAAATCGTAAGTATAACGCTTTAAATTAATATCTAAATACTGATTTAAAAGATAGGCTAAACGATAGTCTTTCAAATCACAATGAATGGCTAACAATAAATAGTCATCATCATCAAAATCATCAACAAGTAACTTGTGTAGTGCCATAATTATCTATTATGAAATGTAAATATAGTATTTTGCCATTATTAAACATGATGTGTTCTGCTATTCTTAACAGTAATTCGTTACGAAAACGTTATCGTTTAATAATACACTAGATGGAAATTAAATTACCTTAGAAATTTTAGCCTGAAAAGCAAAAAATGCGCGTTTTGATGCTTTCTCTTCTGCCTTCTTTTTTGAAGTTGCTCTAGCTTTGGAAATAATTTTATTGTTAATTGACAATTTTACTGAAAAATGTCTAAGAGCATCATTCCCAGTGTCTTCGTAAACGTTATAATCAAACGTCTTTTTTTCTTTCTGACACCATTCAATTAACAAACTTTTGTAGCTAATAACTTTGCCTTCTAATTTTTCAATATCTACATGCGGAATAACCACTTTAGCAAAAATAAATTTCTCGCAATAAGGATAACCTCTATCCAAATAAATAGCCCCAACTAAAGCTTCAAAAAGATTGCCATGTATATTGTCACCGAAATTATCTTTTGGAATTTTACTAGTAACTAAACTTATTAGGTTTAATTCCCTCCCAAGCTCATTTAAATGCTCTCGACTTACTATTTTTGATCGCATTTTGGTTAAATAACCTTCGTCTCCTTGTGGTACTTCACTAAATAAATGTGAAGCAATTACAGCGCTTAGCATTGCATCTCCAACAAATTCTAAACGTTCATAATTAATTGGCGTTCCATGCTTATCACGAATATTCATTGACCTATGGGTGAATGCTTTTTCGAAGTATTTAATATTATGAGGGTTAAACCCTAAAATATCTTTAATCTGAATAAAAAAATTCCCGTTTTTTTTAGAACGGGAATTTAGTATGTTACGAATGAAGTTCATTCAGGATTTAATCTAATTTCTTGAATAATACACAAGCATTGTGTCCACCAAATCCAAAAGTATTACTCATTGCGACTTTAACGTCTCTTTTTTGTGCTTTATTTAGAGTTAAATTTAATTCAGGATCTATATTCTCGTCTACTGTTGTGTGATTAATAGTTGGAGGTACAATTCCATGTTCTATTGCTAGAATGGAAGCAATAGATTCGATAGCTCCAGCAGCACCTAACAAGTGTCCTGTCATAGATTTAGTTGAATTAATATTTATGTTTTTTGCATGCTTTCCAAACACTTTAGTGATTGCTTTTAATTCAGCAACATCACCTAAAGGTGTTGAAGTACCATGCGTATTAATGTGGTCAACCTCTTCAGCAGAGATTCCAGCATTTTCTAAACAATTTTTCATAACAGCAATAACACCAATACCTTCTGGATGAGGAGCTGTCATATGATGTGCATCAGAAGACATTCCGCCTCCTAACACCTCAGCATAAATTTTTGCACCTCTTGCTTTTGCATGTTCATACTCTTCAAGAATAATTGCACCAGCACCTTCTCCTAAAACAAAACCATCTCTGGTTGCATCAAAGGGTCTTGAGGCAGTTTCTGGACTTTCGTTTCTTGTCGATAGAGCATGCATGGCATTAAAGCCTCCCATTCCAGCTATTGTTACTGCAGCTTCACTTCCGCCTGTAACAATCACATCACAGTGTCCTAAACGAATGTAGTTTAAGGCATCAATCATGGCGTTAGCAGAAGAAGCACAAGCAGATACGGTTGTGTAATTTGGTCCCATAAACCCATATTTAATTGAAATATTACCAGGAGCAATATCTGCAATCATTTTGGGTATGAAAAAGGGATTGAATCTTGGCGTGCCATCACCTTCTGCAAAGTTTAAAACTTCATTTTGAAATGTTTCTAGACCTCCAATTCCTGCTCCCCAAATAACACCAACGCGTAATTTGTTCACTTTGTCTAAATCTAACTTAGCATCTACAATGGCTTCACCTGAAGCCACCATAGCATACTGTGTAAATCTATCCATTTTACGAGCTTCTTTTCTGTCAAGAAAATCCGTCGCTACAAAGTTTTTTAATTCGCAAGCGAATTTGGTCTTGAACTTTTCAGTATCAAAATATGTTATAGGAGCAGCACCACTTTTACCACTTATAAGAGCATCCCAAAATTCATCTTTGGTATTTCCTATAGGAGTTAGTGCACCTAAACCAGTAACTACAACTCGCTTTAAATTCATAAAAAATAAATTGTTATTTATTTTGCGTCTTCAATATATGATATTGCTTGACCAACTGTTGCAATGTTTTCAGCTTGATCGTCTGGAATTTGAATATCGAATTCTTTTTCGAATTCCATAATCAATTCAACAGTGTCTAATGAATCTGCTCCTAAGTCGTTTGTGAAGCTAGCTTCAGTTACAACTTCGTTTTCATCAACACCTAACTTGTCTACGATAATCGCTTTTACTCTTGATGCAATGTCTGACATAATCTTTAATTTTAAGTTTTAATTAGGGTGCAAAAATAAAAAACTTTATTTTAAAACGCACTTTTACATTAAAAATGTGAATGTAATTTAAGAATTTTAGTTTGAAGATTTTTATTTTGCTTCTAATTGTTAATAATTATTCTTTTTTTTGTCGAACAATTTAACATCATAATCTGTAAATGAAACGTATTGTAATTTTTGCTTCCGGAAGTGGAACTAATGCTGAAAATTTAATTAAGTTTTTTCACAACAGAGATAATGCTTCTGTTATTCAGGTATTAACTAACAATCCTCATGCCAAAGTTTTAAAACGCTGTAAGAGACTAAATATTAGTGCTTTATCATTCAATCGAATTGAGTTTTCAAAGTCTGATGATGTGCTAAATATTTTAAAAACTACAAATCCTGATTTAATTGTTCTAGCTGGTTTTTTATGGAAATTTCCGAAGCATATTTTAGCAAATTATCCTAAGAAAGTAATTAATATTCATCCTGCTTTACTTCCAAAATATGGAGGAAAAGGCATGTATGGCATGCGTGTTCATGAAGCAGTTGTGGCTAATCAAGAAACTGAAACTGGCATCACTATTCATTACGTAAATGAGTATTATGATGAAGGAACTGTTATTTTTCAAGCTAAATGTGATGTTTTGCCAACAGATTCTGCCGAAGATGTTGCTGTAAAAATTCATGAATTGGAAATGGAGTATTTTCCAATAATTGTTAATTCGCTAATTAATGGCTAAAAAAAAGAAAAAATATTACACGGTCTGGAATGGACACCATATTGGTGTTTTTGAAACTTGGGAAGATTGCAAAGCGCAAATAAAAGATTTTCAAGGAGCACAATATAAATCGTTTGTAAGTTTTGATGCTGCAAAAATGGCATTAAATGGTAATTATAAAGATTATATAGGAAAGTCAAAAAAATATAAAAGCGCCCTTTCTGAAGCACAGTTAAAAAAAATTGGACAACCTAACTTCAATTCTATATCTGTAGATGCTGCTTCAAGTGGAAATCCAGGAATAATGGAGTATCGTGGCGTAGACACAAAAAGTAAAAAACAATTGTTTCATCAAGGCCCTTTTGATCAAGGCACTAATAATATTGGAGAATTTTTAGCGATAGTTCATGGTCTTGCTTTTCTAAAGCAAAATCAAAGTAATCGCATAATATATACAGACTCTAAAACCGCAATGAGCTGGATTAGAAAGAAAAATTGTAATACTAAGCTAGAACGATCAAGTAAAAACGAAGTGCTTTTTGAACTTGTTGATCGCGCTATAAATTGGTTAAAAATCAATACTTATACAACCATAATTGTAAAATGGGAAACTAAAGCTTGGGGAGAAATTCCAGCTGATTTTGGTAGAAAATAAATTCGTTTTTAAGTACTTAAAAAGCTTATATTTGCACCAAATTTTAAAACGCTTTATGAGCAAATTAGTCATTGTTGGTACTGTAGCCTTTGATGCTATTGAAACACCTTTCGGTAAAACCGATAAAATACTTGGAGGTGCTGCTACATTTATTGGATTGGCAGCTTCACGATTTAAATTGGATGCTTCAATTGTTTCTATTGTTGGTGGTGATTTTCCTCAAGAATATTTAGATCTTCTTTCAAATAAAAATATAGATATTTCAGGTATTGAAATTGTTGAAGACGGAAAGACTTTCTTTTGGAGTGGTCGTTATCACAATGACATGAATTCACGTGATACTTTAGCAACAGAACTAAATGTTTTAGCTGATTTTAACCCTATAGTACCTAAAGACTACAGAAATGCTGAGGTAGTTATGCTAGGGAACTTACATCCAATGGTGCAGATGAATGTGCTTGACCAAATGGAATCCAAACCAAAATTGGCGATTTTGGATACCATGAACTTTTGGATGGATTGTGCATTAGACGATTTACATAAAGTTATCAAACGTATTGACGTAATAACAATAAATGATGAGGAAGCAAGACAATTAACCGGAGAATATTCTTTAGTTGTAGCTGCTAGAAAAATTCATGAAATGGGCCCTAAATATGTGGTTATTAAAAAAGGAGAACATGGAGCTTTATTGTTTCATAATGAAAACGTGTTTTATGCTCCTGCCTTACCACTTGAAGAAGTATTTGACCCTACTGGAGCAGGAGATACATTTGCTGGAGGATTTGCTGGATATATTGCAAGAACAGGAGATACATCTTTTGAAAATATGAAAAATGCTGTTATTTATGGATCAACATTAGCATCGTTTTGCGTTGAGAAATTTGGAACAGAACGCATGAAAAACTTAGAAGCTGATGAAATACACAAGCGTCTACAGCAGTTTAAAAATTTAACGCAATTTGAAATAGAATTATCATAAAAAACGCGCTCAGTAATTGAGCGCGTTTTTAATTTATAACATTAAAAAAATGAGTGATGCTTTAAAACATGAGTGTGGTATTGCACTTATAAGGCTTTTAAAACCTCTTGAATATTACAAAGAAAAATATGGTACTGCGTTTTATGGCGTAAATAAAATGTACCTAATGATGGAAAAACAGCACAATCGAGGTCAAGATGGTGCTGGATTTGCAAGTATTAAATTAGACACAAACCCAGGTGAACGTTACATAAGTCGTGTACGCTCAATTGAACAACAACCAATTCAAGATATTTTTGCTCAAATTAATGAGCGCATCAATATTGAACTTACAGAGCATCCCGAATATGTTTCAGATGTTGCACTTCAAAAAAAGCATATTCCATATGTAGGAGAATTACTTTTAGGACATGTTCGTTATGGAACTTTTGGAAAAAATAGTGTTGAAAGCGTACACCCTTTTCTAAGACAAAATAACTGGATGCACAGAAACCTAATTATGGCAGGGAACTTTAATATGACAAATGTTAAGGAGCTTTTTGGAAACCTTGTGGATTTAGGACAGCATCCAAAAGAATATACCGACACGATTACCATCATGGAAAAAGTTGGTCATTTTTTAGATGATGCAGTTAGTAAAATTTATAAAAACTTAAAAAAAGAAGGTCATAGTAAGAGTGAATGTTCTCCTTTAATTGCTGAGCGTTTAAATATTGCCAAAATTTTAAAAAGAGCTGCTAAAAATTGGGATGGTGGCTATGCAATGGCTGGACTATTAGGTCATGGAGATTCATTTGTATTAAGAGACCCAGCTGGAATAAGACCAGCATACTATTATAAAGATGATGAAATTGTAGTAGTAGCATCAGAGCGTCCAGTAATTCAAACGGTTTTTAATGTTGACTTTAACGATGTAAAAGAACTAGATCCAGGTCATGCTATTATTACTAAAAAATCTGGAGAAGTTGATATCAAACAAATATTGGAACCTCTTGAAAGGAAAGCCTGTTCTTTTGAACGCATTTATTTTTCAAGAGGGAGTGATGCTGAAATATATAAAGAAAGAAAACTTTTAGGTAAACTAATTATGCCTAAAGTGCTAGAATCTATAAATAATGATATAAAAAATTCTGTTTTTTCATACATTCCAAATACTGCCGAAACATCCTTTTTTGGGATGATAGAAACCGTTGAAGATTTTTTGAATAAAGAAAAAACCAAAGCCATATTGAGTGGTGGTGGAAAAATGTCGGCAAAAAAGGTTACTGAAATATTATCTGAACATCCAAGAATAGAAAAAATTGCCATAAAAGATGTAAAACTAAGAACCTTCATTACAGAAGATAGTAGTCGTGATGATTTAGTGGCTCATGTTTATGATGTAACCTATGGTGTTATTAAACCAACTGATAATTTGGTTATTATTGATGATAGTATTGTAAGAGGCACCACTCTTAAAATGAGTATCCTTAAAATGCTCGATCGATTAAATCCAAAGAAAATAGTAGTAGTGTCTTCTGCACCACAAATAAGATATCCTGATTGCTATGGTATTGATATGGCAAACCTTGAAAGTTTAATTGCGTTCAGAGCTGCTTTAGAATTACTTAAAGATGAAAACAAATATCATATTGTTGAAGACGTTTACAAAAAATGTAAAGCGCAAATAAATTTAGATGATACAGAAGTCCGAAATTTTGTAAAAGAGATTTACAATCTATTTTCAAATGAGCAAATTTCAGATAAAATAGCAACTCTTCTAAGTAATGAAACTATAAATACAGAGGTTAAAATAATATTTCAAACAGTTGATAATTTACATAAAGCTTGTCCGAAACATCTTGGAGATTGGTACTTTACTGGAAATTATCCAACCTCAGGAGGTAATCGCGTAGTGAATAAAGCTTTTATAAACTTTTACGAAGGAAACAAGGAACGAGCATATTAACGAAAAAATCTGTTTTTCATCATTTAATCTATAAAATATAGCTCTTAAACTAAAAAAAATGCAGTTCGTCTAATATTTATATGCTTTTTTAAAAATACACATACTTTAGTAAGACCATAACATAAGTAGGTTAAGTTCATGGTAGATTTGGGGCAAAAAAAGGTGAACACTCGTTCACCTTTTTTTATGCACTAAACTTTGGAGTTCAGCGGTTTAGTGCTATCTCAAAGTTATTTCAAAAAATGAAAAATTCTTCTGTATTTCACTAATAGTCTAAATTTTAAGCATTTCACGAAAATAACCCTTAGACTAATTTATGCGTATTTTATCTAATAAATTTAATTATTACTGTTATACACAGTTATATTTGACTCACCATAACATAAGTAGGTTAAGTTTATGGTAGATTTGGGGCAAAAAAGGTGAACATCTGTTCACCTTTTTTATTTGCTATAATTTGAGTCTTTACTTTGCTTCAGCGTAACGACGCTCTACTTCATTCCAGTTAATCACTTTAAAGAATGCCTCAATATAATCAGGACGTCTATTTTGATAATTTAAATAATACGCATGCTCCCAAACATCTAACCCTAAAATTGGAGTTCCTCCACAAGTCACTCCAGGCATTAACGGATTGTCTTGGTTTGGCGTAGAACAAACTTCAACCTTTCCTCCTTTATGAACACACAGCCAAGCCCAACCTGAACCAAATTGAGTTGCGGCAACTTTACTAAATGCAGACTTAAAATCATCAACTGATCCAAACGCTGCTTCAATTGCATCTTTTAATTCACCAGATAAATATCCTTTGTCTTCTGGGTTCATAACTTCCCAAAACAAACTGTGATTGTAGAATCCACCTCCATTATTTCTCACTCCTGAATTATTCATATCTAAGTTTGTAAGAATATCGATAATAGAATTATCGGCCAAATTTGTTCCTTCAATTGCAGCATTTAGTTTGCTTGTATAACCATTGTGGTGTTTTGAATGATGAATCTCCATTGTGCGAGCATCAATATGAGGTTCTAAAGCATCGTAAGCATATTTTAATTTCGGTAATTCGAAAGCCATAATATTATGTTTTAATGTTAGTATTTATTTTCAATCAAATTTACAATAAAGGATTATAAATTGTCATAATAAGTTATTAAGATTACCTATTTTGGTATAAAATTTTTCTTTCTTGAATTCGTCATCTTTTTACATATATAATGCATCTGCAGGAAGCGGCAAAACCTATTCATTAGTCAAAGCTTATTTGAAGGTGTTATTGCAATCAAAAAAGAAAGAACCTTTTAAAAACATATTAGCTATTACTTTTACCAACAAAGCAGTTGCCGAAATGAAAGAGCGCATTATTGGTGCTTTAAAAGATTTTTCAACCCCAGAAATTATTGATAGCGAAGATTCCATGTTTCACAGTCTTTGTGAGGAGTTAAATATGCCTTCTGAAGTGCTTCACCAAAAAGCTAAAGCGTTATTATTTAGTATTTTAAAAAATTATGCTGCGTTTGATGTGTCAACCATTGATAAATTTACTCAAAAACTTATTAGAACATTTGCTTTTGACCTTAACTTACCTGTAAACTTTGAAGTTGAATTAGATACGGAATCACTGTTAAACAAAGCCGTTGATAATTTAATATCACGCGCTGGATCTGACAAACAATTAACTAGATTACTTATTGATTTTGCAATTGAGAAAACTGACGACCACAAAAGTTGGGATATTGCCTATGATTTTAATAAAATAGCTAAGCTTTTAGTCAATGAAACAGATATTCCATACTTAAATACACTTAAGGATAAAACATTAAATGATTTTAAAGCGCTAAAATCTACCTTAACAAAACGCCTCAAATCTAATGAAACTGAAATAATAGAAATTGCCAATAAAACACTTGAATTAATTTCTGAAAGTGGTTTGGAGTATTCGGATTTTTCGAGAAGCACCTTGCCAAATCATTTTATTAAAGCTTCAAAACTGGATTTATCTAGGCTATATGATAATAAATTACAAGAAAATCTCTCTGAAAGGAAAAGCATATACAATAAAACATTAAATGCTAACTTAGTTGAAACCATCGAAGCAATACTTCCTGAGTTGGAAACCACTTATTTAACCTTAAAACAGCTGGTTTTTCAACATAAATTCCTTTTAAACTTTTATAAAAACATTACGCCTTTATCTGTTTTAAATGCAATAAACCAAGAATTGAACTTATTAAAAGAAGAACAAAACAAGCTTTTAATTTCAGAATTTAATTCAATTGTAAGCAATGAAGTAAATGATCAGCCAGTTCCTTTTATTTACGAACGTATAGGTGAAAAGTTCAAACACTATTTTATTGATGAATTTCAGGACACCTCGCAAATGCAATGGGAGAATTTAATCCCGCTTATTGGAAATGCGTTATCAAGTGAAAACGCTAGTGCTATGATTGTTGGCGATGCAAAACAAGCCATTTACAGATGGCGAGGAGGAAAGGCTAATCAGCTAATTAATTTATATAACAAGACAGAGAATCCGTTTAATATAGAGCCTGAAATTCAAAATTTAGATAAAAACTATAGAAGTGCTGAAGCGATTATAGCATTTAATAATTCGTTTTTTGAGCATCTATCAACTTATGCTTTTGGTCATGATGATCATAAAGATTTATATCAGAATAGTAAACAAAATATAAATTCAAATCAAGAAGGGTTTGTAAACCTATCATTTTTAAGTATTGATAAAGATACTAGTCGTGATAAAGTTTATCCTGAAAAAGTACTTCAGCAAATACAAGATTGTAAAGCATCTGGATATCGTTATAGTGATTTGTGTGTTTTGGTTAGAAAATCAAAAGAAGGTGTTGCCATAGCAAACTATTTAAGTGATAACGACATTGACATTATTTCATCTGAAACTTTAGCCATAAATCGATCACATGAAGTAAATTTTATTATTGCCACGCTTAGCTATTTAATCAATCCTAGTAACAAAGAGTTTAAAATTGATGTTTTGAGATATTTAGCTGATGCATTTAATATTTCGGAAAAGCATGAGTTTTATGCCAAACGTATCCATCTGGACTCATCCGAGTTTTATCAAAGTTTTGATAACTATACCATATCATTTAATCCTCATGAAGCACTTCAGCTTCCAATTTATGAATTGGTTGAAACCATTATTTATCAATTTAAACTAGTTGAGCGTTCTAATGCATACGTTCAGTTTTTTCTAGATTTCGTTTTTAGTTATTCTAATAAAAACTCCTCTAGCATATCTGATTTTCTAGCACATTATGAACAGAAAAAAGAAAAACTAAAAATTGCATCATCAGATGATAAAGAGGCTGTTCAAATTATTACAATTCACAAATCAAAAGGACTTGAATTTCCTGTCGTAATTTTTCCATATGCAGATTTAGATATCTATAAAGAAATTGAACCCAAAGTGTGGTTTGGTTTGGATGAAAAAGAATTTAACGGTTTTACACATACCTTATTAAGTTATAACAAAGACATTTCAGAATTTGGTGAGCAAGGATTAAGTATTTATAATTTGCACCAAACTGAATTAGAATTAGACAATATTAATCTGATGTATGTTGCCCTTACCAGAGCAGTACAGCAATTACACATCATAAGTAGTGCGGATTTTGACGCCAAAGGAGCTCTAAGAATCAATGAAAAAAAATATTCAGGATTATTTATTAACTACTTGAAACATATTGATGAATGGGATGATACTCGATTATCTTATTCCTTTGGAAATCCAGAGAAAATAGAACTTAAATCAACTTCAAAGAAAGCGACATCATTACAAAATAGCTTTATCTCAATTCCAAAAAAAGAACATAACATTAATATTTTAACAAAAGCCGGATTGCTTTGGGACACTTCGCAAAAGGCAGCTATTGAAAGAGGTAATTTGATTCATGATTTACTAGCTCAAATCAAAACCAGCAACGATATAGATATTGCTTTAGCTTCTTTTTTAACTTCAGGGACAATTAATAACGAACAATTCGTTGAATTAAAAAAGCTTGTAGTTTTAATAGTTTTTCATCCAAAACTAGCAACCTACTATTCCCAAGATTACACCATTTACAATGAACGTGATATAATAACAAAAAATGGAATTGTTTTAAGACCAGACCGCTTGGCTATTAACAACAACAATGAAGTGGTTATTCTCGACTATAAAACTGGTAAAACGGACAAGAAACATATACAACAACTACAAACCTATCAAGATGCATTAGAGGAAATGAATTTTTCAGTAGTTAAGAAAATTCTTATTTACCTTAATGAACCTTTAGAAATAAAAGAAGTTTAAATTTGCAAAAAAAATCATCATGTACGGAAACATAAAAGAACATTTACAAGCAGAACTAAAAGACATAAAAAATAATGGCCTCTTTAAAGAAGAACGCATTATTACCTCAGCACAAAATGCTGAAATTACGTTAAACACAGGAGAAACAGTTTTAAATTTTTGTGCCAACAATTATTTAGGACTTTCATCACATCCTGAAGTTATTCAAGCTGCAAAAGACACTATGGACACTCATGGTTTTGGTATGTCTTCAGTTAGGTTTATTTGTGGAACACAAGATATTCACAAAGAATTGGAACAAAAAATTGCAGAATTTTATCAAACCGAAGACACTATTTTATATGCAGCAGCATTTGATGCTAATGGAGGAGTATTTGAACCATTATTAACTGCTGAAGATGCTATTATTTCAGATTCTTTAAATCATGCTTCAATAATTGATGGTGTACGTCTTTGTAAAGCTTCCAGATATCGTTATCAAAATAATGACATGGCTGATCTTGAAAAACAACTTCAAGATGCAAATAAAAACGGAGCGCGTTTTAAGATTATAGTCACAGATGGTGTCTTTTCTATGGATGGTATTGTTGCTTCCCTAGATAAAATTTGTGATTTAGCTGATAAATATGATGCAATGGTAATGATTGATGAGTGTCATGCTGCTGGATTTATAGGAAAAACAGGACGCGGAACATTAGAAGAAAAAAATGTTTTAAATCGTATTGATATTATTACTGGTACTCTAGGAAAGGCCTTAGGTGGTGCAATGGGAGGTTATACAACTGGCAAAAAGGAAATTATTGAAATGCTTCGTCAACGCTCCAGACCATATTTGTTCTCAAACTCATTAGCACCTGCAATAGTAGGAGCCTCCATAAAGGTTTTTGATTTGCTAGCAAACGATACTTCTTTAAGAGATAAATTAGAATGGAATACAAATTATTTTAAAAAAGGAATGAAAGAAGCTGGTTTTGACATTGTTAATGGAGATTCCGCCATAGTCCCTGTAATGCTTTATGATGCTAAGCTATCACAAACAATGGCTAATATGTTACTTGAAGAGGGTGTTTATGTTATTGGATTTTTCTTTCCTGTTGTTCCTAAAGAAAAAGCTAGAATACGTGTTCAATTGTCTGCTGCCCATGAAAAATCTCATCTTGATAAGGCAATAAACGCATTTATTCACGTTGGAAAGCGCTTAGAAATAATTTAAAATACATCTAAACAGCCCTATTTTAATACAAAAAATGCAATATTTTTCTATATTTGTCTTTGTTAATAACATTTAACAACTTACTTTTGCGTACAATTAACACTTAAAAATTAAATTTAAAGAATATGAAAAATCTTAGCAGATTAATGTTCGCTTTGTTGCTAGTAATTGGATTTAGCAACGTAAACGCACAAGATGACAACAATCCTTGGCAGTTTAGTTTCGGGGTCAATGCTGTTGATCTTTACCCTGTTGGAGAAAACGCGCCATTAGGAGAGTATTTTGATGAATACTTTAATGTACATGATCATTACAATGTATTACCTTCTCTATCAACTTTTACAATATCAAAGTACATGGGAGATAATTTCTCTTTTGGAGTTGGTGGTTCTGTAAACTCAATCAATAAGGTTGGCGATTCTCGTACTAGTGAAAATTTATCTTACTTTGCTGTTAACGGTATAGTAAAATACAACTTAGGGCCAGTTTTAAACTGGAGTAAACTTCAGCCTCATTTAGGTGTTGGTGGTGGTTACACTTGGATTAATAAAATTGGTGCTGGAACACTTAATGGCTCTTTAGGACTTAGCTATTGGATTAGCGAAAACTGGGGCTTAGTTGCTCAATCATCTTACAAACATTCATTTGAAGATTATTTACCAACACATTTTGAACACTCAGTAAGTGTTGCTTTCAATTTTGGTGGTAAAGATACTGATGGTGATGGTATTTATGACAAAAATGACGCATGTCCAGAAGTTGCTGGTTTAGCAGCGTTTAATGGTTGTCCTGATTCAGATGGTGATGGTATTGAAGATTCAAAAGATACTTGTCCTAATGAAGCTGGTCTAGCTGAATTTGATGGATGTCCTGATTCAGATGGTGATGGTGTTTCTGACAATAATGATAACTGTCCTAATACAGCAGGTTTAAAATCTTTAGCTGGTTGTCCAGATGCTGATGGCGATGGTATTGCTGATGGAAGTGATAACTGTCCTAATGAAGCAGGTCCTGCGGCTAACAATGGTTGCCCTTGGCCAGATTCTGATGGTGATGGTGTTTTAGATAAAGATGATCAATGTCCTAACGAAGCTGGTACTGTTGCAAACAATGGTTGCCCAGAAATCAATCCAACTGTAGAAGTTATGGATACGTTAAATGAATATGCTAGAACCATCTTATTTGATACAAATAAAGCTTCTTTCAAAAAAGAAACTGATCCTGTATTAAAAGCAATGACCGCTATCTTTAAAGAATATCCAAAAGCTAGCTTTACTATTGGTGGTCACACTGACAGTGTAGGTACAGAAAAGTCTAACCAATTGTTATCAGAAAGAAGAGCTAATGCAGTAAGAGATTATTTAATTGCTAATGGTATTAGCGATGATCGTTTATCTGCTGTTGGTTATGGTGAATCTATGCCAATCGATGATAATAAAACAAGAGCTGGTAGAGCTAACAACAGACGTGTTGAGGTTAAACTTAACTAAGTTATAGTTATACTTTCTTAAAAATAAGATTGAAAACGCTGAGATAATATCTCAGCGTTTTTTATTTTTATACAATGGATAGTTTTATCAACAATGTATTAGATGATTTAAAAATTAAGAATACAGATTTTTCAAAGTTCACATTCATTCTTCCCAGCAAACGTTCGGGAGTTGTTTTAAAAAATGAACTTGCCAAGCTTCAAAACATTACATTTTTTGCTCCTGACATTCTTAGTATTGAGTCTTTCGTTGAGGAGCTTTCAAATTTAAAACCAGTAACAAACATCAAACTCTTATTCGTGTTTTATGATGTATACGCTAAGAACACAGATAAAATAAATCAAGAACCTTTCTATTCGTTTTTGAAATGGGCTCAAATTATTCTTCAAGACTTTAACGAAATTGATAGGTACTTAATACCTTCAAAACACGTTTTTGATTATTTAAATGAAATTCAAAAAATAAATAATAATCATTGGTCTCTTGAAGAAAATCAAACAGAATTAACCAAACGCTATCTAAAGTTCTGGTCGAAGCTCGATCTATACTATAATGAATTATCAACTACTCTAATATCTTCTGGAGTTGGCTACCAAGGACTTCTCTATAAAGAAGCTGTTGAAAACCTTGAAAATTATATACAAGCAAATAATGATAAGCAGCATGTTTTCCTCGGTTTTAACGCTTTAAATACTGCTGAATCTACAATAATACAAGAGCTTTTAGAAAATAACATGGCAAGGGTGTATTGGGATATTGACACTAAATTTATATCATCTCAAATTCATAACGCTTCATACTTTACCAATTCGCATAAATCAAAATGGAATTATTATAAAAACAATTCCTTTGATTGGACGTCAGATGATTATACATCTGCAAAAAATATTCAAGTTATTGGAGTACCTCAAAATATTGGGCAAGCAAAAGTAATTGGTGAGCTTCTTCAGGACTTAAATGAAGCTAATACGTTAAGTCAAACAGCAGTAGTTTTAGGTGATGAAAACCTGCTAATTCCTGTGCTTAATTCTTTGCCAATAAACATTGATGCCCTTAATATTACAATGGGATTCCCTTTAAAAAATACACCACTAACATCGTTATTTGAAAGGCTTCTTACCATGCACTCACAGGGCAAATCATTATTTTATTTTAAAGATGTTATTGCGTTATTATCTCATCAATATATACGGCCAATATTTCATGATTCTCAAAATGATAATGCTTTAAAGTTAATATCACATATTAAAAAGAACAACTTAGTTCACATATCAGAATCAAAATTGCAATCTCTATTAGACAATGAAGATTCTAATATTTCGCTCCTGTTTGGGAATTGGAATAATAACCCTAAAACTGCAATCACTAATTTTTTAGCTATCATTATGGCTATAAAAAATAGTTTTCAATCAAAAAAGGAAAACGCTCTTTCTTTAGAATATTTGTACAGATTCCACGAAGTATTTAATATACTGTTAGATTTAAGCTCAACGTATAATACCATCTCATCTATCAAAACATTACAAGGGTTATACAAAGAGCTTGTTTCGTCTGAAACTTTAGATTTTCAAGGCGAACCACTTCAAGGCCTACAGTTGATGGGAATGTTAGAATCAAGAGTTTTAGATTTTGAAACTGTTATAATTTCATCAGTTAATGAGGGTATTTTGCCTTCTGGAAAAACTAATAATTCGTTTATTCCTTTTGATGTCAAATTAGAAACTGGCTTACCTACTTATAAAGAAAAGGACGCTGTGTACACCTATCATTTTTACAGGTTACTACAACGAGCAAAGAATGTTTATATAGTATATAACACTGAAGTTGATGCATTAAATGGAGGCGAAAAAAGTCGTTTTATTACTCAATTGGAAATAGAAGGGATTCATACTATTAAGCATAAATTAATAAGTCCAATAAACCCTAAAATTGAAACTAACCTTGAAGTTATTTCTAAAGATAATTCCATTATTTCTAAATTGAAAGAAATTGCAGCTAAAGGGTTTTCACCTTCATCACTAACTCAATATATTCGTAATCCTATAGATTTTTATCATCAGAAAGTATTAGAAATTGATGAAGATATTGATGTTGAAGAAACTATTGCTGCCAATACTTTAGGGACAATAATTCATAATACTCTTGAGGATTTTTATAAGCCAATTATAGGCAAACAGCTTTCTGTTGACATTGTAAAGTCTATGATTGAAGAGATTAAATCAACTGTAAAGTATCATTTTTTAGAAATATATAAACAAGGTGATATCGCTAGTGGAAAAAACCTCATCATTTTTGAGATCGCGCAACGTTATGTGTTAAACTTCTTGAACTTAGAAATAGACGCTTTAAACAAAGGCAATAGCATAAAAATTATTAGTGTTGAAGCTGAATTAAACATACCTATAGATATTAATGAATTAGATTTCCCTGTTCGATTAAGAGGAAAGGTTGATCGTGTTGATGAATATAATGGAGTAACCCGAATTATCGATTACAAAACAGGTAAAGTAGAACAAAGCAAGGTGCAATTAGAGCATTGGGAAAATATTACGTCAGACTATGATAAGTATAGTAAGAGTTTTCAGGTACTCTGTTATGCAATAATGATGAACCATTACACTCCATCTACCAATGAAGTTGAAGCTGGTGTTATCTCATTTAAAAATTTAAATTCTGGATTTATTAAGTTTAATAAACTAAATAGAGAAAGCGGCAAATTACAAAAGGGCTCTCAAATTAATAAAGCCGTTTTAGAAGATTTTTCTCAAGAATTAAAAAAGCTAATCTTAGAGATTTTTAATCCTGAAATTGGTTTTAAAGAAAAAGAACTAAATTAATGAAAACCATAAAAAACCTTATACTTCAGCGAAACCATGAAAAACCCATCTTAATTGATGCCATTTATTCTAAGGCTAAAAAAAATCAACCCATTATTATATTTTGTCATGGATATAAAGGTTTTAAAGATTGGGGAGCGTGGAATTTAATGGCACAACAAATTGCAAAAACAGGATTTTGCTTTATTAAGTTCAATTTTTCACATAATGGTGGAACTATGGAAAATCCTATTGACTTTCCTGATTTGGACGCTTTTGGACAAAATAATTACACTAAAGAGCTCAGAGATTTAAATGATGTCATAGATTGGGTTCAGGGTTATTTTCAAAATAATTTGCATGTTAACACAAACAATATTTCTTTAATTGGTCACAGTCGTGGTGGTGGTATTTGTATACTTAAAGCATCACAAGATAAACGAGTTTCAAAACTCATTACTTTAGCTAGTGTAAGTGATTTTGAAAAGCGTACTGCAACTCTTGGAGAGTTAAAAGCATGGAAAGAAAAAGGTGTTAAATATGTTTTAAATGGTCGTACAAAGCAACAAATGCCCCATTTTTATCAGTTTTATGAAGATTTTATAGCTAATCAAGAAAGGTTAAATATTAAGGTTGCCTCAAAAAAAATAACGATTCCTCAACTCATTATTCATGGTAATAACGATACTTCAATTAACATTAGAGAAGCCGAAGAACTGCACCAATGGAATCCCAATAGTAAATTAGAAATAATTGAAGGAGCAGACCATGTTTTTAATACCAGACATCCTTGGAGTGACAATAAACTCTCAATAGCATTAGAATCTGTTATAAATCAAATCACAAAATTCTATTTGTAATACGTGGAGCATATCGGAATCGAACCGATGACCTTTTGGCTGCCAGCCAAACGCTCTAGCCAACTGAGCTAATGCCCCAGAATTTATTTTAAGCCGCTTAAGACTAAAACTGGTCGTGTACTGTGAAAATCTTTCTTTAAAATGGTATTTTTTTCCCATTTCTTAGTAAAAAATCCACGTTTACGTCTTACAACACATAATAAATCTGGATCATTAGATTTAAAATGCTCTAATACTCCTTGAAATGTAGTCGCATTTTCAGTTTCAGTAGTATTAGTAACTAAAGCTTTAAGTGTGTCCCTAACGTCAAAATCTCCATCGTTATAATATGTAGTCTTAACTAGTAATAAATTTACTACAGCTTTAAATTGTTCCTTAATACTTGACAATGGTTCTAAAGAACTTTCCTTTTTAAGAATAGCAGATTTTACAGCTAGAAGTACTCGTGTAATTGGTTTGAAAACATATCCTTCAGGAATTATTAAGGCTGGAATTTGAGTTTGCTTTATAATTTTTCCTGAAGTTTTTCCTAAAAACACCTCGTCTTTAATAGAATTAGTTCTCGGTTCTAATAAGATTAAATCAATCTCTCCAGCTTTGCTTACTAGTTCTAAAGTGTCAATTAATTTTCCTTTTACTGTTTTAGTAATCACTTCAACATCTTTGGTGTCAATTTGAGCCACTAAACCTTTTAAAAACTCACGACTTTCGCGCTCCAAAATATAATCAACCTTTATCATAGTTCCAGCTTTAGTATATACATTATATACTTGTACAATATAAAGTTTCGCGCCAAACGCCTTTGCAAAATCTACTGCATATTGCAAATGGCTTTTTGCATTTTTAGATGAACCAACAGGAACTAAAATATTTTTCATAAGAAATAATTTAAAGACTATTTTTACAAAATTGTACTGCAAAAATACAGCTTTTTATTAAGTAATTAATATCAAAGTAATTGCAGATATCACACTTAATTAATTAGCTAATTCATTGAATACTGTAATTACATTTAAGCAAATTAATAAACTTGCCATTCCTGCATTAATTTCAGGTGTATCTGAACCCATTTTATCTTTAACAGATGCTGCCATTGTTGGTAATATTGAAATAAACGCCACAGAATCACTAGCTGCTGTAGGGATTGTAACTACGTTTCTATCTATGCTTATTTGGGTTCTTGGTCAAACACGAAGTGCTATTTCGTCGCTTGTTTCTCAATATATAGGAGCCAACAACCTTGAAGCTATAAAATCGCTTCCTGCTCAAGCAATTTATCTTATTACATCATTAAGCATCTTAATAATTATTGCAACATATCCTTTTGCTGAAAATATTTTTAAACTTTATAACGCGTCTGATTTAATTTTA
>Ga0316189_10000318_pt1 | contig 47826 bp, 39 predicted proteins | sample LowCovwburrow_MG_FD_204930 | JGI IMG/M metagenome (GOLD analysis project Ga0316189, IMG submission 204930) | Coastal sediment microbial communities from Maine, United States - Lowes Cove worm burrow | ecosystem: Environmental > Aquatic > Marine > Coastal > Sediment | place: USA: Maine... | reverse complement strand
GCGGCGCAAAGATGCGTGCGCAGATCGCCGCCGCGCTCTTTGGAGACGCCGCGCCCAAGCCAAGCCACGCCCAGACGCTCCCGGCCGACGAAGCCGCCGCTGCGCTGGCCCATGAGGGGGACCTCGAAGAGTCGATTCTCAAGGAGCGCCTCGGCCGCTTTCGTGTTCTGTCTCGTCTGGGTCGCGGCGGCATGGGCGTCGTCTACAGCGCGTACGATCCCCAGCTCGATCGAAAGGTCGCGCTCAAAGTTCTGCGCCCCGAGTTGCACGAAGGCGTTGGGGCCGAGGCCGCTACCGCACGGCTGCTTCGCGAGGCGCAGGCGATGGCCAAGATCAACGATCCGCATGTCATCGTCGTGCACGAAGTCGGCATGCTCGAGGTGCGCGTCTTCATCGCGATGGAGTACGTCGACGGCGGGACGCTGGGTGCCTGGATGGCCAAGCGGCGGCCTTGGCGTGAGGTGATTTCGATCTTCATCCGCGCCGGATCGGGTCTCGCGGCGGCTCATCGTGGAGGCCTGGTGCATCGCGACTTCAAGCCCGAGAACGTCCTGATGGGGACGGACGGCCGTGTGCGCGTCGTCGACTTCGGTCTGGCGCGGTCGGTTCTTGATACGGCTGCCGACGAGCTGCCCAGCCCGCGGCCGGCACAGGAGCAACCCGAGACCGACAGCTTCAGCACGCCGCTGACGCGCACGGGCGCGGTGATGGGGACGCCCGCATACATGTCGCCCGAGCAGCACCTCGGGCGGCCGGCGGATGCTCGCTCCGACCAGTTCTCGTACTGCGTCGCCCTATGGGAAGCACTGTTCGGTGAGCGGCCGTTCGCGGGGGCCTCGTTGACCGAGCTCACCACGAGCGTGCTGGACGGCGTGGTCCGAGACCCACCGGTCAATGCACGGGTGCCGCGTTGGATCGTCGCCGCGCTGCGTCGCGGGCTGTCTCGCAAGCCCACCGAACGCTTCGACACGATGGAGGCGTTGCTCGATGAGCTTCGCACCGACCCGCGAAAAAAGTGGCGGATCGGCGTAGGGGCGACTGCCGCGGTGGCTCTGGCGGCCTTCCTTGGCATCGGCGCGTACCAAAACCTGCTGACCGGGGAGTGCGACCAACTCGTCGACTCGATGGCGACCACGTGGAACGAGGACCGACGCACGGAGGTCGTCAACGCAATCGCGGTCGCGGAACTCCCATGGGGGGAGCGGGTCGCCGAATCGACAGCCAAAGCACTGGGCGACTACGCGGCCAACTGGCAGCGGCTCGTGAAGGACGAGTGCTCCGCGTCGCTCGTGGGCTCCAAAGAGGCCCGCGCGACGTGGAAGAACAAGCGCTTGTGTTTTCAAGACCGAGCCGCCGAGGTGGATCAGCTCATCGTCTTGTTGATCGAGGGAGGTCCTGAGATGGCGACGACGGCGCTGCAGGCCGCGATGGCCTTGTCCGATCTGTCGGTCTGCGAGGATCCGCGTCGCCTGGCCATCTGGGAGGAACTCGCGGACCCCGTGGCGCAGGAGCGCTTGGCGTACGCGCGCAAGCGGCTTGTTCGTGCGGCGACAGCTGGATCTGTGGGCCGGTTTCAGCGCGCGATCGAGGCCGCCACGGCGGTGATTGAGGATGCGCGTGAACTCAACGTGGGAGCCCTCGAAGGGGAAGCGCTCGTTGTGCGGGGGCTCAACCGGTTGCGGGTGGACACGCACGATCCCAAGGCCGAGGCAGATCTTCGTCTCGCGATCGAGCGCGCGGGGGAGGTCGGCGACCCTGCGTTGCGGGCCAAGGCGCTCATCCAGCTCGGTCTCGCGGTCAGCACGGTACCCACGCGCTACCAGGAGGCGATCGCGATTGGCGACCGCGCTGGGGAGGCGATCGAGTCACTGGGCGAAGCGCCGATGCTCCGTGCGCAGCTCGATGCGATGCTTGGGGTTGCGGCCCGTGGCGCAGGGGAGCTCGACAAGTCGATCGCGTACTTTCGGGCCGCGTTGGCGGCGATGGAGGACCTCGTCGGCGAGTCTCATGTCGATACGGTGCGCCTGCTCAACGGCCTTGGGATCAGCCTCCGACGAAACGGCAACTACGATGAGAGCCTCGAGGTCTTGCGGCGGGCCGTGACGGCGTACGAGGCCATGCTCGGGGGGGACCATCCCGACCTGGCCACAGTGCGGCAGAGCATGGGCAACTGTCTGGCGAAGCTCGAGCGCTATGACGAAGCGCTGGACGTGCTCACGCTTGTGCGCGATGCGTACGCGGCGAACCCAGAAGCCACGCCGACCCAGCTGCTCAAGAAGGACTACAACATCGCGTTTGTCTGGGGGATGAGCGGCAACTTCGAGGAGTCGTTGCGGCGAGCGCAGGCTGGCATGCCACGGGCCAAGCGGTTGCTCTCCAAGTGGCCCAAAGGCCTCGAGGATTGGCACTCGTTGTTGGCACGTGGATTGGCCAGGACGGGTCGGTATGCCGAGGCCGTGGTCGCGTATCAGGATGTGTTGGCCATCCAACGCGGGGCGAAGATGGATGCGATGAAGATCGTGCGCACGCAGCTGAGCATCGCGCAGCTCACCGCGGAGTTCGATCGCGGGCGCGCGGGCGTGCTGGCCGATCAGCTTTCCGGCGAACTCGATCGCATGGACAGCAGCGCAGGGGTCGACAGGGCGCAGGCTGATGTGAAGGCACTCCAGGCAACGCTGAGCGAGGCGCCGCCCCCGTCTGGTCAGCCTTAGCCGGTTGACGAGCCGCTGCCCGAACCGCTGCCCGAGGCATCGCCAGCTGTCGTGCTGCCGCCCGAGTCGGTACCGCCCGAGTCGGTACCGCCCGAGTCGGTACCGCGCGAGTCGGTACCGCCCGAGTCGGTACCGCCCGAGTCGGTGCTGCCCGAGCCGGGACTCCCTGTGTCTACGCCGCTGGTCGCCGTCGAGTCGCCCGCATCGCCGGGCTGACACTCACCGTGCAGGCCACAGACCCCGCTGCAGCAGGTCGCGTCGTCGCTGCACCAAGCCGTTGGGTCTCCGGTCTGCACGCAGCCCAGCTGGCACACGAGGTCACCCACGTCGCCATCATCGAAGGGGGCCGCGCAGACGCCCCCGTCCGCGCACTGGCTGGTCCCGTCGCACGGAGAGCCCGGAGGGGCACCAGGGCCCGGGCCGGTTCCCGTGCAGTCGGGGTCGGTCGGATCGCATCCGCCCATGGGGAGGTCGTCGTCCTGCAAGCTGTCGGAAGCTGCGGAGTCTTGCCCACTGAACGCGCACCCCCCAGCAAGGAGCGTCGACAGGAAAAAGAGCTGCGCGCGTCGGATCATCGGGTCGTGCTCCCCCCGTCGTCGGCGCCCGTGTCGGACCCCCCGTCGGTGCTGTCGGTGCTGTCGGCGCCCTCGAGCTTGCAGTAGCCACGGTCGGTGCATGTGGCGTCGGCGTCGCAGCAGGCCTCCGCATCGGCGCACCACTGGAAGTCGTCATCCAAGGGAACGCACTCCGCGACGCAAGCGAAGGGACCGCGTCCAAAAACACCCAAGACGGGATTGAACGGGGCGACGCAAAAGTCGGGGGAGCAGTCCGGCGAGACCGCACACTCGTCGGGGATCCCGGCGGCGGTGGTGTCGCCCTCATCCGTCGCGGCGGCCGTCGAGTCGGGTGCCGCGGTTGTGTCGGGGTCGGTGCGCGTGGTGCTCGAGGAGTCGCCGCAGTTTTGCTGCGAAGCGCACCCGCCAAAAGTCCCGTCGCCGGTTCCGTCGGTTTGGTTCGGAGGGGCGTCGTCGCCTACGCAGCCGCCCGCGAGGGACAGCGATGCACATACGGTCAATAGCAGAGGGCGTCCGATCATGATCCCGCCCCCGTGGTACCACCAGAGCTGCTGCTGCCACCAGAGCCGTCGGTGCTGCCGCCATCGGTGCTGCCGCCATCGGTGCTGCCGCCATCGGTGCTGCCGCCATCGGTGCTGCCGCCATCGGTGCTGCCTCCGTCTGAGGTCGAGGATTCGGAACCTCCCGAAGAATCGACACTCTCGCCCGCGACGCAAAACCCTCGAGACGAGCAAGTCGCGGTCGGGTCGCAACAGGCTGCGGCGTCACTGCACCACATGCCCTCGTCCATGGCTTCGATGCAGGTGCTCTGGCAAACGAGCTCGCCCGCTTCCCCGTCGGTAAACGGCGCGCCGCAGACACCCGCCGAGCACTCCTCGGTATCGTCGCACGGTGAGCCAACCTCAGCCCCGCCGCCCGCGGACGTTTCGGGGCACGTCGTTCCGGGGCAATCGCCCATCGGAAGATCGTCATCTTGCAGGCTGTCGGCCGCGTCTGGGAACGCCGAAGCGTCACCGCATGCCGCCACCATGGCGGTCAGCGCAAATAAGTAAGCAAGTCGCATAGAGGGGAACCATAGCGCAGGCGACGGGGCGGGGCCGCAGCGAATTGCTGTGCGATTTCATCGACTCAGGGATCGTCACTTTTTGTTTGATCGTCCGGAGGGTGGGCGGCACTACCTCTACGAGCCCACCGTTGCGTCAACCGCTGGTGCTGGTGGAAGCGTCCGCGGTTGTGCTCGTGGACTCACTCGCATCGCCAGTATCGGTCCCCTCATCGGGTGCCGGCTCCATGACGCAGTACCCGCGCGAGGAGCACACGGCACCGTCGCAACACGTCGCCGAGTCGCTGCACCACATCGTCTCGTCCATAGGCCCAATGCAGCTCGGCTGGCAAACCAGTGCACCGATCTCCAGTTTGTGCGTCACAGCCGCGCAGAACCCCGATTGACACTGCTTGGCGCCATCGCAGGGGTCGCCAACAGGAGCCCCCGCTGCCGTGGTTGCGGGGCCAGCGCTGTCGGTGTCACCGCAGCCCGTGCCGTCGCATCCGCCCATGGGCAGATCGTTGTCTTGGAAGCTGTCCTCGACCGCACCCTGGCCACCGGAAGAATCGCTGCTGTCGCAGCCCAGGACGGCCCCCATGGCCATAATCAAAGTTAATCCGTGTCGCGTAAGCATAAGAGACGATCGGGTGGTCTGCCGGCAGCGCCCGCGGATGCATTTTTTTTTCGCGCGATGGCCTGCAACACGATCGTCTACGGCTTGTGGCGCACTATCCTACTGAAGCGTCCCGTCCCTTAGCTCTTGGATCTCTGCAATGACCCGTAACTCTCGCAACGCCGCCCAGCCGCTCTCCCCGCGGCGTGCCGTCCTTCACCCCGCGTTTCTCGGATCCCTGGCCGTGCTCGCGCTCAACGACCATGTGTTCAAGGGCGCAAACATCTTCCCGGAGTTCGTGACCGGCAAGCTGAGCGATGTCGCCGGAATGTTCGTGGCCCCGCTGCTCCTTGCTGCCGTCGTTGGCGTGCGGACGCGACGCGCATGGTGGGCTGCACACGTTGCGGTCGCGGCAGTGTTTTCGGCCATCCAAGTCTCGACGACGGCCGCCGCCGCCTGGGCCGGGGCCATGAGTGCGGTTGGTTTTCCGTGGGTCATCACGGCCGACCCGACCGACCTCGCTGCGCTGCCGCTCTTGCTGTTGAGCGCGGCCTTGTATCCCGCAGCGATGCGCGCGGCCCCTCGGCAGAACTTGCGCAGCAGCGCCGAGGTCGGGATCGCGGGCGTGGGGGTCGCAGTATGTGCCGCGACGAGCCCGCCTCCGCCCGATCTTGTCGAACCTGACCTGTTCACCGACGTCTGGCTGCACAACGCGACCGATGCTTCCGTCGTGGTGCGCGTTCGGGGCCTCGCGCCGAGCGTCGATGCCGACTGCGACGTGCTCGCGACGGACCCTGGCCGGTTGCTGTCGGAGCCGTTGTTCGGTGACGCACGGGCATGGACGCTCGCCCCCGACGAGAACCTCTCCGTTCGCGCGGGCATTGCCGATGAGTGGGAGGAGCCCACGCGCGACTGCATGGTCGGGCTTGTACAGGTCGATGGCGTTGCCCCAGCGATTTTCTTCTGGCGAGACGAAGACCTCGACAGCAACACCGTCCCCGCTCAAGGCTGGCACGACGACATTTCCGGCGGCGTGATGATCGAGACCGAGGCCGATGGCCAGTCCCGGTTCACGCATGACGACGAAGATATGGTCGACACGCTCGTCACGGCCCTGCCGCCCACCACGGGGGCGTGTGCGCCACAGAGCGAGGGCGCACGGGTTGCCTGGGGCGAAGTGCCCTCCGGTTTGCATCGCCTCGCTGGGTTTGACCCGGGCGTGGACGGATGCATTCGTCTCGACCTTGTGTTCCCGGGCGCGGACATCGAGACGACGGCGTCGGAGCCTTGGTACTTGTGCGTACCGACAGAGGTGTTCCCGTTCGCGGCCGGCGACGAGATCTCGATCGAGGCCATCAACACGGGAGCGTCCGATGGCATTCGTGTCGCCGCGCAGGGGCCAAGCCTCGCGGAGCTGTGGGTGTACGCAGGCGGGCTCGCCCCCTCGACCAAGGGAGTTTCCTTTGCGCCCGTGCCGGACTACGGCTGTGAGTTCCGCGCAGATCCCAAGTGCGGGACAATCTCGAGGTCGTCGGTCATCGTGGCGGGCGGCGGGAACTACGAGGCCATCGAGGTCGCTGCGGGACAGGCTCCCGTGACGCTGAGCGGGAACGACGGCGGGAGCGCAGTGGTGTACGTGGCCCACGCCCAAGAACGGGTTGCGCTCGATGTGGAGTGTGCCGAAGGCCCAGACACGCTGGGCGACGATGTGGAGCTGGCTGTCGCGATTATCCCCGCGGCGCAGTGAGCCCCTCAACCTCTTAGAACGACAACCTTAGACCTAACAAACGAGCGAGCATCATGAGCAAAACAATGACCATCAAGACCGCATCGGCACTCCTGCTGGGCCTCGCGCTGAGCGTCGGGTGTGCAGGCGATGCCGGCTTGTCCGACGAGTCGGCGGCCGGCGATGGGGGGGGCGCGGGCGTGGGGCAGGGCGGTGCCCAGGACTTCGGGCAGTTCCGCGAGATCTTGGACCGTGGCGAGATCCCAGGCCCCGAAACCTTGGATGATGTTGGGTTCTTCAACGAGCACAAGATGGAGATCCCCGACGCGGACTGTGGGGACAGCGTCTGTGTGCACGGCGAGCTTGGCGTCATGGGCAACATGCTCAACGGCAGCAACTGCACCTTGGTCATGCTCGGCATGAACACGCCGATCGACCCCGCTGAGATCGATCGTCCGCCGCTGAACCTGGCGATCGCTGTCGACACCAGTGGCTCGATGGCCGGAGCCCCGATCGACTACCTCAAGGAGGGGTTGTTCCGCATGCTCGACGACCTGCAGCCGGAGGACCGCGTGACCCTGGTTGGGTTCTCGAACGGCGCGACGGTCCTCGTGGAGAGCGTTGCGGGTGACGACGCCGAGCTGGCACTGGCCATCAACAGCCTCAACGCCAGCGGCAAGACCAACATCTACGACGGGTTGCGCTTGGCCTACGACACGGTCGAGGCCAACGCCGACCCCGCCCTGCAAAACCGCGTGATCCTGCTGTCGGACGGCGAGGCGACGGCGGGTATCGTCGCGGACGACAAAATCGTCGCCATGTCGGCTGCGTACAACGCGGAGGGGTACAGCCTCAGCACCATCGGAATGGGCACGGACTTCGACCCGGAGCTGATGCGCGAGTTGTCCGAATCGGGCGCTGGAGCGTTCTACTACCTCGAGGACCCGGAGGCCGTCCGCGAGGTCTTCGAGGAAGAGGTCAAGACGTTCTTGGTACCCCTGGCCAAGGACGTCGTCATCGACTTCGTGGTCGACCCGGGCTACTCGCTCCGCCAGATCTACGGGACGAAGTTGTCCGAGACTTGGGGCAACCAGGGGCACATCGAGATCCCCAGTCTCCAGATAGCGCATCGGACCGAAGTGTCCGACAACGAGGGCGGACGCCGCGGCGGTGGCGGGGCGATCATCGTAGAGGTTATCCCGCGGTCACCGGATCAAGTGGTCGAGTCGGGGACGGTGGGGCTGCTTTCCATGACCTACGACGTCCCCGGGACGGAGGACACGGTCACCGAAGAGATCAAGATCACCACGCCGCTCGATCACGGCGAAACGCCGGATGTGGGGCACTTCTCGCATGCGGGCGTCGAGAAGGGATTTGTGATGCTCAACATCTTCGCTGGGTTCGAGATGGCGGCCAGTCGGGCATCCTTCGCGGACAACTCGGGTGCCCTTGCGGTGCTCCAGCCGCTGAGCGTGGCGGTGGGCGAGTGGCTTGCGGAGAATCCCGACGAGGACATCGAGGACGACCTGAAGTACATCGACCTGTTCATCTCCAACCTCCGCAATCGCGGGGCTGGGGATCCCCCGCCCGATCAGACGCCGCCGAATCCCTGGCCCAGCGACTGAAGCCGGGCTCGGGTCGCGAGTCGGCCCACCCAAAAGCAAAGCGCGCAGTCGGAATCCCGGCTGCGCGCTTTGTCATTGAACGACCGCGGCGGTGGCCGCGATGGCCCTATTTGCCGGAGCAGGAGGCTTCGCCGCCGCCGTCGGCTTCGCCCTCGCCCGAGCAGGAGGCTTCGCCGTCCGCATCGCCAGCGCCATCGTCGGCGGCCGCATCGGCTCCGTCGGCGCCTGCGCAGTGGCCTTCCTCCGTGTGGCCCTCGCCGCAGCTGCCTTCGCCCGGGGTGCCCGGAGCGGTCGCGCCGCCGGGAACTTCCGTTGCGGGGGGCTCTTTGCTGCAGCCGGTGACTGCGAGAGATCCGCTGCTGAGAACGGCGAGTGTGGTGACGATATTCTTGATGTTCATCGTGGCGATCCTTGCGGGAGAGCGACAGCTTGCCCCGAGCCGCACGGCGCCGTCTAGTAGGGGGCCGTGTGGACCGTGGTATGACCACGCCTGATGCAGGGACGGGAGCGATGGCGGTGGGTCAACGTAGCGGGGGTCGCCCTGTGGGCCGCTTGCCATCCAACAGCAGGGCCCGTTTCGGATGGGGTCGACACCCCGGTGGACGCCGCGCCTGAGCCGGATAACGCGCCCGTTGTGGCCTCCCCGGAGCCTGAGGCGACAGTGGCGACGGTCGAGCCGCCGCCGCCGGCTGAGCCCGCCGAGCCCCCCCCGCTCACGGCACCCGACGGCACCGTCATCGAGCCGTGTGGAGCGGTCCCCGAGGGCATGGCGTGCATTCCGGGCGGCCCGTTTACCCGCGGCCGCGACGACGCCCGCGACAACGAGGCGCCCGCGGAGATCGTGTGGCTGCAGACCTACTACATGGATCTGTACGAGGTCCGTCATGGCGACTTCAAGGCGTGCGTGAAGCGCAAAGACTGCTTGCGCGGGGGCCCGCTGTACAACGACTTCAGCCGCTACGACCAACCGATCGTGGGGCCCAACTGGTACGCGGCGGTCCGCTACTGCGAAGTGCAAGGCAAACATCTGCCCACCGAGGCCCAGTGGGAGAAGGCCGCGCGCGGCCCCGATGGTGCGCTACACCCCTGGGGGGATGAGCCCGCGACCTGTGAAACCGCGGTCATCAAGGACAAGCGCGGGCGCAGCTGTGGCGTCGACAAGCGGTTCGAGCACCCCAAGAAGGGGCGGACGTTTGTGGTGGGCACGCGGCCGGCGGGGGTCTACGGGTTGTTCGATATGTCGGGCAACGCGTGGGAGTGGGTCGCCGACTGGGCGTCCGACAGCTACGCCGACTGCGGCGAAGCGTGTCAGGGCGTCGACCCCAAGGGGCCGTGCGACGGTGCCGAGACGTGTCGGGGTCACAAAGAAAAGGTGGTCCGCGGCGGGTCTTGGTACTGGCTTGCCAAGTTCGCCACGGGCACGCATCGGCGGTTTCACGTGCCGGGCAACGACCCGTTCCATCATTTTGGGTTTCGCTGCGCGGCCTCGCGCGAGCAGGCCGAAGCGCTTGCGACGGCAGCGCCCGCGGATCCGCCCAGCGCTGGCTGACGCGGCTAGGACCCCGCGCGACGGGCCGCGGGCGACTGTGCGGGCGGCTCGTCCGTCTCGAAGAAGTTGATGATCGTCTTGTCGGGGCGGCCGCGCGCGTGGACGATGTCGTACACGTTCTTGGTGTAGGGCTGTGCGAGCCACTCGCCAAAGTTCTTCGCGGGTTGCACGTTGTACCGATAGTCTTCGTTGACCTCCCAGATCAGGAGCGTCCGCAGGATCTTGGCGCTGTCGGCAAACGGAAGCGACGCGATGTTCTCGCGAAACTCGGGGGGATACTGCTTCCAGTATTCCTCGGCGTTGGACAGGTACAGCACGTTGATCGGCACGTTCATCTCGGTGGCAGCCGCCCCGACGCCGCGCACCCCCTTATCCTTGAGCAGGTTGGCCAACAATGGACGCACACGGCCTGCCTCGAGCATGGAGCGAACGTAGTCGAACTGGTCCTGATCGTTGAGGTAGCTGGGGACCTTCGCCTTGACGAGGCGCTTGGTGACCGCCTTGAGTCGGCGATTGATCCAACCTCGGTTTTGAAGGTACAGCCGCCGCAACTCCTTGCCGCGCTCCCCATCGTGTGCCGCCAGGATCATCTCGGCGGCGCGCTTTTTGTGCTCTGCGGTCCACAGCTCGAGCAGCTCGGCGGGCGTCTCCGTGTTTTCAAAGAAGACGCGATACACGGAGTGCACCGAGACGACAGCCGGATCGTAGTCGATGAGCCAAGCCACCTCGGGTTTGATCCATCCGATCATGAGGTACGCCTGATCCGACCCAACGCCTACGTAGCCTCCGCCCGCATCGCGCACGTGGGGATAAAACGCCTGCAGGGTCTTCTCATTGCCTGCCAGGTAGTGCTTGCCGTGGAGCGCTTTGGTCACGCCAAGGCGGAGCTCCGCGGCGTCGTCCTGCACCGATGCTTGGAAGATGGCCGACTGTGCGTCGGGTAGCGGAAGCAGCTTGGATGGACCCACCCGCTCCGGTTGCGGGGCTGGAGGTTCGGGGGTCGGCTCAGCGGCGGGTTTCGGCTCTGGCTCCGCGTGGCTGGGTGGGGTGGGGTCGGCCGCCTTCGTGGGCAGGTCGGCCATCGTCACCGGTTCGGGGGCGGTCGCAGCTTCACGTTCGCTGGCGACCGCACACGCGGCCATCGACACGGCCAAACCAAGGGCGCCGAGTCGAAAACGCTTCTGAGGGCTCACCCCCGCAGTATGGATCGGACAGCCCGTACAAACCCTGTTCGGCGACTACAGCCCGTATCCAGGCGCGTAGAGCCCTTTGGTGCTCGAATGCACAATTTTTGGAGCATGTGCGACACGGGACTACATATCGCTACAGATGTCTGCGCGACCCCTATCTTGGATTGTTCTCTTGGCGCCCCTGACCGTCGGTTGCGCCTCGGGCGAGTCGATCGAGTCGCTGGAGCGCGCGTCGGACCTGGCTCGGGACGAGGTTCCGCTGATCAATGCGGAGCTCATCGTCGAGGTCGCCGATGAGGGTCACCCCGTCGTCGCCGACGCGGTCTGGCTCGTGGATGGCTCGGGTGACAGGACGCAGGCGTACTGCATGGTCCACGAAGGCTTGGGTCGCTGCGCCACCTGGTTTGGCCAGGTCCAGAGCGAAGGACCCATCTCGGTCGTGGCCGAGGTTTGCGGCGAGTCGTTTTCCGAGCAGCTGCTGTTCGCGGTCGAGCCGGGCGCAGACGATCTGTCTTTTTCGAGCCACTTCACGGTCCGAGCGGACGCGACACAATGTGGCCGCACGCCGCAGAGCTGCGAGGACATGAGCACCGAGCCTGCGCTGTCGGTGAGCATCGTCGACGGGCAGGGCGATGCTATCGCGGCCGGGGCGGTGCAGATCGAGCGTGAAGACGGGACGATCGCGCCCGCCGATTGCATCGAAGGCTTCGCAGGTGCCGGGTGCAGTGAGTGGGCGTCGCAGTATCGCTGGATGGGTCGCTACCGTGCGGTCGCCTCGCACTGTGGCGAGACATTCCGTACCGACTGGATCAATGTCGGCGCGGACGACTCCGGCTGCAAAGCGATCGCCGAAGCGGTCGAGCTGGTGGTCCAGTCCGAGGCCTGCGACTACGGGATCTAAAGCGCCGCTACTTGGGCCCAAGTACTTTGTCGCGGAGATCCTGGGCCCAGTCCTCCAGGCGCGTCATCGTCGATTGCACTTCTTCGCTGGAGCCGGCGAGCTCCTCGAGTTTCTCGCGTAGCTGAATTCGGCCACGTCGAATACGACTGCGCACGGTGCCCTCGGGGACGTCCAGAACGACCACGATCTCGGGCGCCGTCATGCCCTCGTAGTCGTGGAGCTCGACCGCTATCTGGTAGTCCATCGGCAGCGAGCGCATCGCCTCGAGGATGAGTCGGTCCTGCTGCTGCTTGGCGATGACCGTACCGGCCCCAGGGGAGAGATCGGCCACGGATGCCTGCGTGAAGTCGCAGTCGCGGCCCTTCTTGCGGTAGTGGCCGAGGAGCAGAAGGCGAGCCGTGCCAAACAGGTACGCGCGGAACGACGCGTCCTCACGGATCCTGTCGCGGCCACTGACACAGGCGAGCAGGGTGTCTTGAACCAGATCTTCGACTCCGGTCGAGACCTTGCTCCGAAAGAACCGATACAACGGCCGGAAGTGCTTCTTGAAGAGGGCACTCCCGGCGGCCTGATCTCCTGCGCGCCATTGAGCGAGCAGCTCAAGGTCCGACATACGGTGAATGTACCACGTGGGTTGTTCCTGCAGCCCGCGGCCTGCGGCCTGCGGGTTCGGGTGCAGGCGGTGCGCAGGCGCACGCCTTGTCTGTGAAACCCAACTGGCGCGGCAGGGTACTCGGGTGGCTAGGGAATGCGAGGATACGATCGACGGTCTGGGCACCGTTCAGCGATGGCCGACGACGACAACGACGTAGATGAGGACGCACCGACCGACCCCGGGGCGGACCCGGAGCACGTGCCGAGCATCGATGCCCATGCCTCCACGCGTGCCTCCAAGGGCGAGCGGTCACCCTCGCAGTTGGCGCTGCACGCCGATGTTCGTGATGCGTTGTTTGGCGATTCCGAGGGGCCGGTCGGCGGCAGCCGCGACGAGTACGAACCGGGTGCCCTGCTCGTCGAGCGCTACCGCATCGTCTCGATGTTGGGGCGCGGGGGCATGGGCGTCGTCTATCGCGCCCACGATCTGGTGCTCGGGGAGGATGTGGCGATCAAGCTGCTGCCGCGGCGGCTCGCCGCCAAGCCGCAGCTCGTTCGACGGTTCGTGAACGAGGTCCGTACCGCGCGCCAGATCACGCACCCGAATGTCTGCCGTGTGCACGACATCGGCGAGGCGGACGGCCGCCGGTTCCTCTCGATGGAGTTCATCGACGGCGAAGACCTGGCGTCGCTCCTGCGCCGCATCGGCCGACTCCCGCTCGAAAAGGCGATGGAACTCGCTCAGCAGCTCTGCGCTGGTCTGGCCGCGCTGCACGACAAGGGGCTGCTCCATCGCGACCTCAAGCCCGCAAACTTGATGATCGACGGCCGCGGTCGACTCAAGATCGCGGACTTTGGCCTGGCGGTGCTCGCCGACGAGGTCAGCGGTCAAGAGATCCGGGACGGGACGCCCGCCTACCAGGCGCCTGAGCAGTCGAACGGGGCTGAGGTTACGGCACGGTCGGAGGTCTTTGCGCTGGGGCTGGTGCTGCACGAACTGGTCACGGGTGAGCACCCCTTTCAAAGCCCTGCGCACGGAACCACGGCGGCAAACATCACCCGGTCGGATGCGTCCTCTCGGGTCGGAGGGCTTCCGCGGGAGGTCGATGACGTGATCAACGCGTGCCTCGAGCGCAACCCCGATGCGCGCCCCGCCTCCGTACTCGAGGTCGCCGCGGCGCTGCCGGGTGGGGATCCAGTGGCCGCCGCGATAGCGGCCGGGCTCGCGCCATCGGTGAACGCGGTGGCCAACATTGGTGCGCACGGCAGCGTCAAGCCGTGGATCGCTTGGCTGTGCGCCGCGTGGGTCGCCCTCGCGACGGTCGTGCTGGCTGCAATGGCCCCCGAGACGACCGCGCTGGGTCGAACGCAGCCGAAACTGTCGCCGCCGGTCTTGCTGCACCAGACCCGCGCGCTGCTGACCGATGCGGGCGTTGACCTTCAAGTGGCCGACTGGTGGCAGGACCTCCAGTACGAAAGAGACTACTTCCGCGAAGGCGCGGAGGGGGCTGATCGATGGGAGGACCGGTCGCTCGAGTCGGATGGCCCCGCGCCCATCTTGTTCCACTATCGGCAGCACCCAGGGCTCCTGCTGCCGCGGTCTCCCGACGTGTCGATCGACGACCCCCCCGTGAACACGCCGGGCGAGGTCCGGGTGACCCTGGACGGTCGCGGGCTGCTGCGCCAGCTACAGATTGTTCCGCCCGCACTGACGGCCGCGCCCGCCGAGGCCGCGAACGAAAGCTACGACTGGGCGGTTCTGCTGCGCGCGACTGGCCTGGATCCAGACACCGCGGAGTCGGTCGCGCCCAGCCTCACGCCGCCGTTCCACAACGACTCCGCTGCTGCGTGGACGGGAACGGTCGCTGCAACGGGCACACAGATCCGGGTTGAGGTCGCGTCGTTGAACGGCCGCCCCGTGTCGCTGCTGGCGATGCGTCCGTGGCGTCCGGCCCCCGCAACGACGGACAAATATCTCGAAGACGCGACATCGGGGTGGGGGGTCTCGGCGGTGATCGTAGTCCTGTTCGGCGTCGTGCTCGCGTTGGCGCGTCGCAGCGTGAAACGGCGCGAGGCCGACGTCGCAGGGGCGGTGCGGGTCACCGGAGCCGTCGTCACGGTGATCTTTGTGTCGGGCATTTTGTCGTCGCACCACTCAGGGCCCATGGCGGAGCTGCTGATGTGGTTTGACCTGGGCACCGAGGCGTGTGGATCCGGGGTTATCTTCGCCTTGTGCTACGTGATCGTCGAACCACGCGGGCGGCGTTATTTGCCTGGTGCGATGGTGTCGTGGACACGGCTCGTGACCGGGCGATGGCGGGACCGCCTCGTCGCGCGCGATGTCCTGTTTGGCGTGGCGTTTGGGGTGGGCTTCATGCTGTGGGCCCGCACGAACATCTGGCTGATCTCCGACGGCCCGCGACAGGGCTACGGAGGCCTGTCGGTCCTCGTCAGCTCACGGCATGCGATCGGAGGACTCGCGCAGGTCGGCTCGTCGGCGGTCGCGGGGGTCGTGCAGCTGTTCGTCGTGTACTTGCTCATCCGGATGGTGGTCCGCGGGCCTCGACGGGCCTGGGCTGCGTCCTTCGTGCTGTGGGCGGCGACGTCGATCCATTGGATCGAACCGCAACTGCTTCCGGTCGTCGGGGGCCTCGTAAGCTCTGCGGCGCTTGTTGTGTTGGTGACGCGCTTTGGATTGTTGGCCACCGTCGTGACGCAAGTCGTGCTCAACCTGCTGACGACCTACCCAGTCACCGTCGATACCGGGGCGTGGTACGGCCCGACGGGGTTGATGGGTATCCTGGGCGTCGGAGGTCTTGTGCTGTTCGGGATGCGGGCGGCGCGAGACCGTTCGTCCGCGGCGGGTGCGGTCTCCTCAGCGACGAGCACCTAAAGGCGAACGAGCCGCTCGGCCAGTTCGAGCCAGAGTGCGTCGCACAGACCATCATGATACGCCGCGGCTCGGAACGCGGCGTGCTCGGCCCGATACATCGCGAGCTTGTTCGCGTTGGCCTCACAGCCGCAGGCGCGCACGTTTGCGAGTCGGTCCGCGGCCTTGACCACCAACGCGCCGGAGTCGGGCCCGGGATGCACGACATTGGCCAGCTTGGCGTACGTCTTGGCCTTCCGCTCTTTGCGGTTGGAGCCGGGCTCATCGGTCAGCAGTGCGACCCAGCGCGCCACCGGCCCGCCGAACTGGGCTTCGATCTCCGCTACCGTCGCGGGGGTGTCCTCGACTGCGTCGTGCAAGTACCCCGCAACGCGGTGGGCCTCGTCGTACGGGCTGAGCAGCGCAACCACAGCATCCAGATGCACGACGTACGGCGCGTCGCCGTACCGCTGATCGGCGTGCGCTTTGACCGCGAACGCGCGCGCCCGTTGGACCACGTCTGTCATCACGATTGACGATAGCCCGATTGTCACGCCGCCACGCAGCGGGATGACAAACGCCGCATCGAGTCGCGGCGTAGTAGAGTCACCGCAGGTGAAGCAGCGTCACGCAGCATGGGCCGCGGGTGCCTTGATGGGGTGGCTGGCCGCGTGCGCCGCTGCGGGGCCGTTTGTGTGCAGTGATGACCCGGACTGCGTGCTGAGCGGGGTGCCTGGGTTGTGCCACACCGACGGGCATTGCGTGTACCCCAACGCAGGCTGCGAGTCCGGCTTTGCGTATCCCGTGGGCGTACCCGAAAACGGGGGGAACTGCGCCACCGATGTCTCTGAGCCTGGGGGGACCGGCGTGGCGAGTCCACCCGACGCCGACAACGACACTGGGGGCAGCAGCGGTGCCGACACGCAAGCTGTGGACGGCGGCAGCACCAGCAACGGTCGCGGGTCGGGCGAGACGAGTACCGCCGACGCCTCGGAGGGCGACGGCGAGACGGACACTTCGGGCGGTGTCGACCTGTGCGTAGGGTTCGAGCAGCTGTTGTACGCGCAACCATCGGTGCAGCCGATCGGGGCGCCCTCGTCATCGGGACCCGACGGTTTTGTGCGTGCGGCGGACGACTTCCCCCTGGACAAGTGCTCGTGCGTAACCCGCGTTGTGGCCTTCGGCGAGTTCGCCGACTCAGAGTTTGCTGGCGACATCGAGGTCGGATTCTATGCGGGGGGAGACGGCCCGCTGGACCCACCGTTGGCGGTCGAGGCCGGTGCTGCCGCGCGCGTCGAAGGGGGGCTCGAGTACACATTGGCCCAGCCGGTGGTCCTGGCCCCGGATACGTACTGGCTCAGTGCAATGCCGACGCTTGCCCAGATCGACGTGGGGTCTGGAGTTTGGTTCTGGGATCTCGCGGACTCTGACTTTGGGGGGGAGTGGATGATGCAGAGCAACCTTCTGCAGCGCGAGTGCGGGCCGTGGTCGTCAGAGCCGCGGTGCTTGGGCGGACTCGGAGGCCACGACCTGGCGTTCGAGATCTACGGCGTGCCAAGCGCTTCTTGCGATGGCGGCTAGCAGGCCAGGTCGCGCAACCCAGTTGCGCGCGCTCCCGTGGCGGCCCATGATCAAGCTCGTGGCGACGTTCGAAGACCGGGCTGGGCTCTCTTCGGGCAGGGTCGACGCGCTGCGAGCGATCGCCGCTGGGCAGTGCCTGCTACAGCATGTCGTCGCATGGATGGGTGTGTGCGACCCGACGCCCGACATCGTGAAGATTGTCGAGCAAGACGAGTTCACCAACGACGTGGTGATTGCGGTATCCGACGCCTGGCTCGTGTACGACTGCTCGTGACTGGGCGCGGTTGCGGCGGTCGTCGCGTGGGGCCATGAACCGAGCGCAGACGAGCTGTTGGACTTTCGCCTCGGGCGTGGCTGGCGACCCGTACCGACCTCCACGGTGGAAGGGCCGGTCGTGATGGGGCACGCCGCGACTCGGTGTGGGCGTGATGGCTCGGCCTGTAGCGAAAGTGGGTGAGCGTGACGGCGCTTGAGAAACGGCTGACGGTGATCGGCAGCGGGCTCGCGGGTACCTTGTTGGTGCGCGCACTGACTTCGCGCGGTGCCGGCCCGATCACCTGGCTCGGGCGTGTGGATACGGCAAGTGGCTCGTCCGTCCCGTGCGCGCTCGTGCATCCGTTTGTGGGCCGGAGCTTCGCCCCCAGCCCCGACCTGGCCGAAGCCTGGCGTGTGTCGTCGAGATGGGCCGAGGACCTTCCGTCGAGCTGCGCAGTGCATCGAGCGCCGATGCAGCGCGTCGCTGGCGACGACCGTGGCGGCGACCGTCTCCGACGCTCCTGGGAGCGCCATCACGAGCAGCTCAGCGCCGAGATGCGTGCCGCGTTCACGCTTCCTCCGCCGCCAGACGGCGGGCGCCCCCGCATGTTTACGTACGGGCCCACGTTCGCGCTCGATCTCCCGGCGGCGATTCGATGGTGTCAGGCGCAGCTCACGGTGGCGGCGACCGATGCCGAGGTGGCCCGACTCGAAGCACTGCAGCTTGGCTGGCGCGTGCACTTGGAAGGCGGCGACGCGTTCACGACGCGGGAGGTCGTCGTGTGCGCGGGCGCGGGCGCACGCGGCCTGCTGCGCGCGCACACCGACACGGGTCATCTCGAGCATGTGGAGGGGCGGCTTGTACATCAGGAAGGCGAGCCCCTACGCACGTTCACCATCGACCGAGGGCACGTGGCGAGCAGTGCGACGCGTGTGGCTTGGGGGTCGAGCTTTCGATCTTGCGATCGCCCGGGCGCCGATGATGCCGAGGCCCAGCTTCACGCCATCGAGTCGAGGTTGGCCGCGCACTGCCCTACGCTCCCCCGGCTTGGCGATGCCTCGGTTTGGTCTGGGGTCCGTGTTGTAGACAAACAATCCCGACGCCCGTGGATCGAGACCGTGGGGCAGGGATTGCACGTGTTCTCCGCGTTCGGCAGCAAGGGGGTGCTTTGGATCCCGCTGCTCGCGGAGCGGTGGGCCGAACGCTGGGCCGCCCAGGACGCAGCGACGAAGCCCCCATAGATTCGCGCGCGGGGGCGCGCAGGCAAGGTCCTGCCGACCCATGGCCACAGGGGTGAGGCCGCGCAACGCTGGGGCGCCTGCCTTGGAGGGTGGGGCGCTGCCGGCCGATCTTGTCGGTCGACGAGGGGCTGAGTGTCGGCGCGCGAGCAGAGGCGGGCGGCTTGTTACGATGGCGATGGCGTGTCGCTCCAACCCGAGCCAGAGGCTGCAACCTGCGCTCCGAGGAGCGAGGCCGAGGCGAGCGCGACCCCGACCGTCGGCGCGACGGGTCGCCGCAAGTTGGTCGAGTTTGACCGCCCCGCGAAGATCGGGCGCTACACGATTCTCGACGATCTCGGGCGGGGCGGGATGAGTCAGGTCTTTGCGGCTTACGACGTCGAGCTCGATCGCAAGATCGCTCTGAAGGTCGTGCGCGCCGCGGACGGCGACCAGGCCGAGTACCTGCGGTTGTTTCGAGAGGCCAAGGCGATGGCCCAACTGTCGCACCCCAACGTGGCGGTCGTGCACGAGGTGGGCGATGCCGATGGCATGGTCTTCTTGGCGCTCGAGCACGTCGACGGTGAGACGTTGCATGCGTGGTTCGAGTCTGGCGGAAGGTCGTGGGCCGAGGTCGTCGATATGATGATCCCAGCGGGCCGAGGGCTGGCGGCCGCCCACGAGCGCAGCATCGTGCACCGCGACTTCAAGCCGGCCAACGTCATGATCGGCCCCAGCGGGCGACCGCAAGTGCTGGATTTTGGGCTTGCCCGGTCGGCGGACGCGCCCAACGTGGTGGAGCGCCACAGCGAAGACCGCGACTTTGATGCCGATATGGGGTCGGATGATTCGTTGAGGCGGCCGCTGACGAAGAAGGGCGCGGCGGTCGGGACACCCGCATACATGGCTCCTGAGCTGTGGAAGGGCGCGGGCGGGACGGTCGCCAGCGATCAGTTTGCATTCTGCGTGACGCTGTACGAGGGGTTGCATGGCAAGCGCCCCTTCAACTCGCGGACGATTCGTCGGCATGGTCGCAACGATCTCGGAATGCCGCCGCTACGCGAGTGGCGATCCGATCTTCCGCACTGGCTGCGGGCGCTCATCGTTCGTGGGATGAGTTGGGAGCCTGGCGAGCGCTTCGAGAGCATGGCCGCGCTGGTCGAGGCCCTCGAGGTTGGACGGCACCGGGGGCGTAAGATCCGCGGCATCGCGGCGTCGGCCGTCTTGGTGTGCGTCGGCGTCGGGGCTGGGATGTGGCTTGCTTCAAGCCCCGCAGCTGCCTGTGACGCTGCTCAGGGCATGGCCGATGCGCACTGGAGTGCGTCGCGTGGGGAGGCCATCGAGCGGAGTTTTTCGACAAGCTTCCCCGCGCTGGCCGATCGCACGAGCGCCCGAGTTGCTGAGTTTGCCGACGCGTTTGCCAAGGACTGGGTCGGGCAGCATGACGCGGCGTGTCGTGGGCTGGCCGAAGGGCAGCAGTCTCCCGCGCTGACCGACCACATGTACGCTTGCTTGGACGGCCGGCTACGCGAGTTTGAGGCGGCGCTGCACGTCCTCGAAGATGCGGACGCGAGCACGGTGGAGCATGCCGACGATGTGCTTGAAGCCGTCGGGTCGCTTCGCCGATGCGAGGACAAAGAGGCGGTGATGGCAGGCCTGGCGGTTCCTCCCGACCCGGAGACGGCCGAGGCGGTTACGCAGGCGAGGGCGGGGCTCGCTCGGGTTGCGGCGCTGCGGGCGGCAGGTCGACCCACCGATGCTGGAGCTGCGATCGATGGTGTCGTGCAAGCGCATGCCGAGACGGACTACGAGCCTCTGCGCGCCGAGATCGATCTGGCCAGGGCGCACGCGGCCAGTGACGACGGTGACTATGAAAAAGCCCGACAGCATCTGACCGATGCTGTGTTCCTGGCCCAACAGATAGGGCACGACGAACTCGCCGCCGACGCCTCCTTGTCTGCGCTGTACTTGGTCGGTTGCAAACTCCGCGAGCACGAGCTGGCTGCATTTTGGACGCGCTACGCCGAAGCCGAGGTGCTCAAGTCCAACGATGCGGAACTCCTGGGCCGGTTGGCGGATGTGCGCGGGACGGTGATGAGGATCGCGGGCGACTACGACGCGGCGGAGACCTATCATCGGGACGCGCTGCGGCGACGCGAGCAGACGTATGGCCCGGAACACCCCGCGACGGCGCATTCGCTGAGTAACCTCGCCAACTCGCTGAACGCCGCAGGCCAGCAAGACGAGGCGTTGGCGCTCCACGAGCGCTCTTTGGCGATTCGCATCGCGCATTTTGGCGAAGCGCATCCAGCCGTCGCCATCTCGATCCAAAATCGAGCCAAGGTTCACGGCGAAACCGGCAATCTAGAGGCGGCCGCAAGCGACTACGAGCGTGTGCTGAAGCTGCGCGTCGCGACGTTTGGACCCGACCACGACGACCTGGCGACCACCTATGACTCCTTGGGCGCGATCCGTGCGCTCCAGAGCCGTTTTGATGAGTCGTCGCGGCTCAACCGCTTGGCGCTGGACATCTATGCCAAGACGTTGGGGCGCGACCACCCGTTGTACATCCGGGCGCTGGGAAACCGCGGTGCAATCCTCGGCCTGGCGGGCAACCACGCGGAGGCTCGTGAGGTGTTCGAGGAGGCCCTGGAGATCGGGCTACGAACCTCGCCACCAGAGTCGCTCGAGCCCATTGGTTATGCGGTGAACCTTGCCAGGGCGTGTAGCCTGAGCGGCGATCATGGTGCGGCGGTGAAGCACACTCGCTTTGTGGTCGAGCGGTTGTTTGCGGCCGACGCGGCGCACCCGGCCATACCCGAGTTGCTCGCAGGCCTGGTGGTGGACCTGGTCGCGATGGGGCGCTGGGACGAGGCCGAAGCCGCTCTGACTCGGGCATTGCCTCTAGTTCAGGGGCTGCCCAAGGATCAGCAAGCGTCTGCGCACGGGTACCTGACCTACGCGCAAGCGCTGGTGTCCAAGGCCAAGGGCGACCCCGTAGCGCAATGGGGCGCGCTTGCAAAAACCGCGGTGCAGAGACTCGCAGCGCACGAAGACCAGGCGCTCCGCGGCGACGCGGATGCGCTCGAGCAGTCGGCCCACGACGCGGGATAGTCGCGGACCCATCGGCCGAGATTTCTCGCGCGGCTCGCTTGACCCCAGCGATTGCGGGGCTAGCTTGTTGCCCCGCCGGAGGAACCGTTCATGGCCAAGCTCAATCAGATCCTCTCCATCGAGAAGAACAAGCGGACAACGCTGCACTCGGAGATCTCAGCCCTGCACAAGGCGGCGCAGAAATCCGTCTTGATGACGGGCCATCACAAGACGTTTGTGCCCAAGCAGGAGGAGTCCGAGACCTTTCCGGATGACACCCGGAAGGTGCAGCATCGCCACGACGAACTCATCGAGCAGGTGTGCGAACACCTTGCCGTGCTGGTCAACGTCACCGCGACCAAGGATTGGTCCAACTGCCGCGCGCGGGCTGACATCGTCGTCGACGGCCAGGTGTTCCTCGAGCAGGTTCCCGTCACGTTCTTGCTGTTCCTCGAAAAGGAGCTCAATGACCTGCACACGTTTGTTTCGAAGATCTCGGAGCTCGATCCCGCCGAGACGTGGACGCTCGACGCCAACTCCGGCCAGTTTCGGTCGGAGCCCGTCAAGACCGCGAAAACGAAGAAGCTGCAGCGGCCGATCGTGCTCTACGACGCCACGGAGCACCACCCCGCCCAGACGCAGCTCATCACCGAGGACATCGTCATTGGTCATTGGACGACCACCAACTTCTCCGGAGCCATTCCCCGCCCCAAGAAGCGCAAGCTCCTGGCTCGGATCACGACCCTCGCCGATGCGGTGAAGTTCGCTCGCGAGCGGGCCAACGCAATGGAAGCCGATGAGCAGCAGATCGGCCGCCACGTGCTGGACTACATCTTCAAGGATTCCCAATAGGGACAAAAGCTCAGACTGAAGCTCAATCTAAAGGCGAGATCCAACAGACACTTTGGAGGTTCGAATCCTCCCCGCGCCATCGTGTGGTGCGGTGGCGAAATGGTAAACGCAGCTTGGCCTATGGCTGGGTGTCACCGAGACTCGTCCTGAAACTCAGCCTATTTGTCCCAAGCTCAAACACAATCCGGCACGTCGCATCTCTCCGATCAGTCACGTCACGCTCGAGATGGGGGTTAGATTCCCCCGGGCCTCGCCAAGGGCGACGGAGTATCCATGCTCCCAACGAGTTCAAGCCTCGGTTCGTCCACTTATGAGGCCCTGGTCCAACGTCAAGACGCGCGCACTCAGATCTAAGGACTGAAACCTGCCGTTGCGACGGCCGCCGGACGCCCCCGCTGTGGGGCAAACCCGAGCCCCCCAGGTGCGGCTACATCCTGGGGGGCTCATCTAATTCCCCGTGGCACCCCGCAGGAAGGGACGGCCGCGGGGTATGCTCGATGCGATGGCGGACCTGCACTTCCTTCGGACGCGGCTCGAGCGCGTACTGCTGCTGGCGCCGCTGCTGGGCGTTGGATGCGATTCCACGGCCAAAGAGCCGACGCCGACCGACCCCGCTGCGACCAAGCCTGCACAGGTTGCGGAGGTCGCCGAGGTCGTTGAGCAGCCTGCGCCGAAGCTGGATCTGCCGTCCGCCCCTGCGGCGGACGAGACCTCCGCGGGCGGCTCTGGGGGGCAGGGGGGCTCGAGTGAGTCCGGCGAATCGGGAGCCACGAGTGGGTCGGGTGGCGCTGCCGAACCCCTCGGCACCCTTGGCATTGGGAAGAACAACTTCCGCAGGATGCCGTCCTGCTCGCCGTCAACGTGGTGCGTGCCGCCAGCAAAAGCAAAGGCGCGGGCGTCGGGAAAAGGACGTCGTGGCAAGTGCCCCAAACAGGTGAAGCCGCCGTCGGCGGGCGGGCGCGTCGCGTCGCTGAACACCAACACCAAGGACTTCCCGCTCGCCAGCAAAGGGGACTGTTGTTACTCGTGGATGGGGTTCTGCGGTGGTGGGCGACCGCTGCTCGATGGCGCAGTGCCACTGCTGGCCGAGGTTTCGATCGATGGGACGGTGGCGGCGCCCGACAGCCCCGCGCGCCGCGCGGGTGAAGGTTGGCTCCGTGACGCATTGGCCGAGCACGCGTCGGTCCCTGCTTTCCTTCGGGCTGCTCGCGAGCTCGAGCAGGTCGGGGCACCCGCCGAACTCGTGGCGGCGTGCAGTGCCGCGGCGAAGGACGAGCTTCGGCACGCGCGCGACTGCTTCGCGATGGCGTCCCGGCTGCTCGGGGGTCGAGTTCGTCCGCACGCCAACCCCGTCGCGCCGCCGCGTCGCCTGGATCTTCCCGGTCTCGCTGTCTCGGTTGTGTTGGAGGGGTGCATCGGCGAGACCATCGGTGCGGCACAAGCCCGTGTGGCGGCCTCGCGCTGTGCGGACCCGCAAGCACGCGCGATCTTGGCAGCCATCGCTGAGGACGAGGCCCGCCATGCCGAGCTGGCCTGGAAGACGCTGGCGTGGATGCTGCGCGAAGGCGGAGCGGCGGTGATCGAGCAAATTCGCCCGCTGCTGGCTCGTCCCCAAGCAGCAGACGTTGGGGCGGAGCCAGAGCCGAGTGAACTCGCGGCACTGGGGCAACTGGACACGGCGGCCCGCGAGTCCATCGCCAAGCAGACCTGGGCGGAGGTCATCGAGCCTGTGGCAGCGTCGTTACTCGCGCATGCGGCCTAGCCGCGCGGGGATAACCGCAGGCAGCCAGCGTCACGGACAGTCGTTGGCCGCGCCCGGCGTGCCCAGCTGCATGAGTGCGTACTCGTTCGTCGCCGAGCACCAGGCACTGCCGTCGTCGTTATCGGCCGCGCTGAGCACCGCGTTGGTGGTGGCAATGGCCACGCCCGGCTGAAACTCAGGCCAGTCGTCTTTCTTGCCGCCGTCGCCGTAGGCCACGTCGTCGAACACGACCATGCCGCACTCGATCGCCAGCGAGTCGCCGTCGTTGAGCAAGGTGACCTGCGCGGGAAGGTAGAAGTCGGGGGTGAAGCCGAGCGCGTCGTCGGGACCCTTGCCGAGCGTGACGTACGCCCCGGGTGGGATGGGGACGTCGGCCAACACGGTGAACGCCTCAAACGGTGCGGACCCGGTGACGGTGCAGCCCTGGAGGTTGAAGGGCATGTCGCTGGGGTTGTGGACCTCGATCCACTCGCCGATGTTCTGATCGGGCTCTGCCAAGGACGCCGCCATGATCTCGGTGATGATGGCCTCGCCATCCCATTGGGGAACGAGTGGCTCGCAAGCGTTGGCGTCGATGATACTGCACGTCACATCGCAGGCGAGCGCGCCGACGCCCAAAGGCACGAAGTCGGCGCAGGTGGTTCCGTCGAAGTCGCCCCCGTCGCACACCTCGCCCGGGTCGGCAACGCCGTCGCCGCAGCTGTGGCATTGGGCCGTGTCCAGGGCGCACGCGGCCGTGCAAGACAATGCACCGCCGACGAACCCTTCGGACTGACACGTCGCGCCCGCGAGGTCGTCGCCGTCGCACGGCTCCGCCCCATCGACGCTTCCGTTGCCGCATGTCAGCACGCACGTGTCTTCCCATTCACACTCGGGCGTGCACGAGGTCTCGCCACCGTATGCGGGACCCAAAGCGTCTGCACAGGCCACGGCGCCTGGGGTCTGTGCTGGATCGCAGACCTCAAACCCCGGCTGGAGGGTTCCGTCTCCGCACACGCCGCACCCGGACGTGTCGAGTTCGCACGCCGAGCAGGTCACGTCTCCGTAGAACCGACTGCCCAACAGCACGGCACAGTCGGCCTCGCTCGGGTCGGCGAACGAGGAGCCATCGCAGTCTTCATTGCCCCGCACAATTCCGTCGCCGCAGACAGGGTCGCAGCCGCCGCGGTCGTCCCAGATGCACTCGCACTCATCGATGGTGCAGTTGTCGTTGCAGCGCAGTTCACCGCCGGATGCACCGAGGTCTTCACAGCTGACGCCGCCGAAGTCGAGGCGGTCGCACGCTTCGTCGGCATTCCGAATGCCGTCGCCACATACGGCAGGCTCGATGGGCCCCGTCTCGGCGTCGTCGGCCGTGTCGAGCGGTCCGTCGTCTGCAGGGCCACTGGTGGACATCGCGGGAGGCGACGACGGCTCGCCTTCGGACTCGTCCGCGCCGTCCGACGTTGTGCCCCCGTCCTCCGGGACGACGACCGTGTTATTGGCGCAGCCGGCCGTGACGGCCAGCGCGACGGTGAAGCGCCTGATCCCCATCCGTGGCCGAGTTTCCCATGGAAGGCATCATGGTTCCCGAAAACGCGCACATTTGGCCCGCAGAAAAATGCGTCCCAAACTGAACGAACGTTCGCAAACGCGCTCGAGGACATGCGCGGCTCGTTGGGAGCGGTGGGATGCCCCGTGATATGAGTGAGCAGTGGCTGGACGCTGGAACCGGGTGGCCGAGAGCGCAAGCTTTGGCTTCATCTTTGGCTGTCTATTCCCCGTGGTCTCCACTGGAATAGCCCTGCTGTCCACGGACACCGTGCCCTCGTGGTCGAAGGTGTGGGGGCTGCACGCCAGCGAGCCGTTGCTGCAGGTGATCGACGCGGTGCCCGTGCTGCTCATGCTGGCGTTTGGCGTTGTTGGGCGGAGCCGTGCCGAGCTCGACGCGTTGGTCGAGGGGCTCGAGGTTAGGGTCAAACAGCGGACGTCGGTGTTGGACGAAGCGAACCGCGCCGTCGAGGCCAAGGGGCGTGCCCGCGGCCGCTTGATGGCTCGGGTCTCAGATTCGATGGTCGAGCAGATCAAATCGATTATCGATGCGCCGCGAACCCAGCGGAATCCGTGGGCCTGGGAGTCGGTGATGGACGTCGCGTCGCGTGTTCGCAATCTGTCTCGGTTCGAGGCCGGGGAGGTCTGGCAAGAGGATGAGGTCTTCGCACCGACCGCGTTGGCGGAGCGGGTGCGCGTGGACGTCCACGAGTCGCGCACGATCGCCACCCCCGTCGAGATGACCCTCGACAAGAACGTTCCCGAGTCCATCCGGGCCAACCGTGGCCTCATGGAGGCCGCCTTGAAGATCGGTGTGCAGCTGACGGCGGGACTCGCCGCAGACACACCCACCGTGGTCAGCATTCGGCAGCAGCGCGGGGCGCCTGGGTCACCCGACAAGCTCCACCTGGAGTGCAGGAATGCAGGCGCGTGTGACACCAGCTCCAGCGTTAGCCAGATTCTGGAGAATGCGGGCGACAAAGAGTCGACCTCCGATGCTGTGCGCGACCTGCTGGGCGTGACCCTCAATATCTACGTCAAGGCGCTCCAGGCTGAGCTGGCGATGAAGACGACAGAGCGCGACGGGACGGTGATCTCGATCTTGGTCCCGGTTGAGGTGGTTGCCGCCGCGAAGGCGGAGCCCGCCCCCGCCGCGGCATCCGATGCGAAGCCGAAGGCTGACGCTATCGACGTACCGACGTCCGAAGAGACCGCTGAGGCCGTGGACGAGGACGACGACAAGGACGACGACAAGGCCGACGACAAGGCCGACGACAAGGACGACGACAAGGACGACGACAAGGCCGAGGGCTCGGCCAAAGAGTCGGCGTAGCGTGCACGGCTAAGTCCGGCGTCGGCGTTGAAACAGCCCGACGGTCAACAAGACCAGCCACTCCCATCGGATGGGGGCGCCGCTGGTACTACAGCCTTGGCTGCCGCCCGCCTGGCCGAAGTTCGAGGGCAATGCGCCGCTGGGGGCTGCGCCTCCCTCTGCTCCGTCCCCGTCGTCGTCGTTGGCATCGGCGTCCGTGTCATCGGTTCCGCCAGGTCCACCGTCACTCCCTGGATCGCCGCCTCCTGTCGGCGGCTCCATGTCGACGCCGATGTTCACGACTGTGGACTCGGATGAGTTGTCGTTGTTATCGACCGCGACCGCGACGACCTGATACTGGCCTGGGCCGAGATTGAGGCCGTAGGCGTACGGGGCGCTGGTGTCTGCACCACCGACCGCGGTGCCGTCGCGCAGCAGCTGGACCTCGCGCACGCCCGAGCCTGAATCTGAGGCTTGAATCTCGATGGTGAGCTGGACCATCCCGCTGGCGTCGGTATCCAGTCGCACGCCGTCGCTCGGGGTGACGATCGAAACGGAGGGGGGCTCGAGGTCCTCTTCGTCCATCCCGAACGGCTCGCCGCATGTGGCCGACCAGCCCGAGCGCTCACCCATCGCACAGGAGTTCGGCCAGCTGCCGCTCCCTGTGCCCGGATTGGTCGCGAAGTCGCGGCAGGACTCGGTCGGATTCCACGTGCCGTCGGCGTCGTGGCAAGGGGTGATGTCGATTCCCGTCTCCGATTCAAACCAAGACATCCCGGTATGCATCATCGAGTACCAGCCGCCGCCGCCGCAGCCATCGCCGTACGACGTGATCCCAAACGATCGCCAAGAGCCGTCCTCGAGCTGTACGTAGACGGGACCGCCCGAGTCGCCCTGGCAAGTGTCGACGCCGCCCCCGCCGATGAACGCCTCATCGTTTTGGATGTAGTTGAAGCCGGCTTCGGCCTTGTACTTGACGCCGTAGTTGCCGTCGTCTGTGTTCCCGAATCCGACGAGCCAGACCTTCTGGCCTTCTGTGAGGATATCGGTCTCGCAACCCATCAGCGGTGGGGCGATGGTGATGTCGGTGACGGGCTCGCCGAGCTTGCACACCGCCCAATCCGTCCCGTTGCCGGGACCGCCGCCAGGGTACGTGCTGCAGAACTCGGGATAGACCGTGCGCGAGGAGTTCTGGGTGTCCCCGAAAGTCACCGAGCTCACGTTCCCGCAGTGAGCTGCGTAGATGACGACTTCGGGATGAACGAGGGTGCCCGTGCATCCGCCGAGCGACACGGTCGTCGGCCACTCGCAGTCGGCGACCGGGCCGCCGCCGTAGATACCCACGGGCCCAGGCGAGTCCGGCACGACTGCGTCCGGGTCGTCGGCGTGGGCGACCGAAGCGGTGAGCGCACCCAGCCCCATCGTGAACAGACACACCAAAGCGCGAAGCGACCGGTTCGAACACTGCCGAGACATCGCGAGCAGCGTACGTCGTAAAAGCGCAGTAGGGCGGCTTGTGCGGCTATTTAGGGGGAGAAACTGAAAATAGATCCGGTCGTCTACGCAGTTGGTAATCGCGTTGCGCAACCAGCTGAGTCATTGTGCAAGTTGCCCACGGGGGCCGAATGTTGAGAGGGCGGTCGGCACTACGTTGCGAACAATGAGTGCGTCGGGCGGCGCAAGTGCTCGAAACGGACTGAGCGGAGCAGCGTCTTGTCCGGTCAGCGGCGCCGACGGAATCGGAGGCCGATGAGGCCGAACAGCGCGAGCATCCAACCCGCCGTGTTGCCGCCAGACGACGGCGTTCGACACCCACAGCCGCCGCCCCGGCCGTCTTGATCGGCATCGTCAGCCCAGTCGTCACCACAGCGGAAGCCGGGCGTCGGGAGAGGGGCTTGGTCGGCGCCGAAGCCAGCGAGCAGCTGATTGATAAGCTCCGTGTTGTCGACGAGCACAACTGGAGCGGTGTCGGGGGAGACTCGCTCCTCGATCCGCTTTGCCCAGGGCATCTCGTCGGGCGCAATGTCTGGCCAGGTACCGTCGTTGTTCAGCGGGACGTCGTGGCCGTCAAGCGTCCGTATCGACGTCCCGCCGCCGCCGCACGGGTTGGTGCGAGTCAGGATGTCGGAGGTGTGGTCTACCGGTGTCTCGAGATCGGCCGACTCGTGAAAAAACGGGTCTTCCGTCATCTCGTGGGGTGAGATCGTCGTGTACAGACGCGTGACTTTTGGATGGGTGTCGAGCAGCGAAACCGCTTGTTCTGCAGGGCGGCGGACTCGGACGCGGATGGCCTGGGCCAGCGCCATCGGATCCCAAGCGTCGGCGTCGATGAGGCCCTCGTAGCACTCGACGCATCCGTAGAACTCGCCGGCCGTCATGCCCTCGGGCACGGGAAGCACTGAACCCAGAATTCCGGCGACCAGAGGGTGCTGCCAGTCGCACCCCGTGTCTTCGCTGCACTCGCCGTTGATGAGTCCCTGGGTCTCGAGCATGGCCATCACATCGGTCGGCTCGATGCCGAGATAGCTGTTCTCGTCGACATCCGGGAACGACAGACCATCGCGCGCAACGCCTGTCGTGTCCCCGTAATACTCGGTCACGAAGCCGTGCCCGTTGGAGCCGTCGGCATCGATCGCCATCGAGACGAGCTCCTTGTAGTTGACCCCGAGCTGGATCCAATCGAGCTTGAGCGGGTTGAGCTGCACGTGGCGGTAGTTGGTTGGGTACGCCCGGTTGTCTCCCAGGAAGAAGACCCGCATGTCCATGTTTTCGACCGCGGCGATTCGGGTCAGGCGGATCGGCACGCAGGGCTCGCTGCCCTCGTAGCGGATTGTGATCGGATGGATCTCGCCGACCTCGGCGCCGTTGGTCAGTCGAAAGGCGGCGAACATCGCCCCCTCGCCGAGGTACTCCTCAAAGATCGGCTCCGCCGCCGGGTCCGTGTAGTAGTCGTTGTCGTCGAGCCAGGTCATGAGGCCCTCGACGGTTTTGGACTCAAGCAGAACGTAGTCGAACGCGCCGATCGTTTGCGCCTCGACGACCTGCGTGTCACCGCCGTCGGTTTGCCCGTCGTCACCGGGTTCGTCGCCGTCGCCCGCCGCGCCGTCGTCGCCGTCGGCGGCGCCCCCGGCCCCTCCACCGTCACACCAACCGTCGTCGTCCCCTCCCCAGCCGCCGCCTCCGCCGCCTCCGCCACCTCCGCCACCTCCGCCGCATGCCTCGAAGAAGTCGATGTATCCGTACGAGGGGGCGGTCGCGTTGTGCAGGTTGGTGAACAGTGCTTGGGAGGCCACCTCGATGTCAGGCTGCGCCATCACGGGCACAATCCACGCGAAGCGGTCGGCGGGTGTGTTGGGGTCGTAGCCTATCTGGACGTGCGCCTCGACGTGCGTGTCGTCGATAGCAAAGATGACGGTCTCGCCGGTTTGGTCGACTTGCATCGACATCGGCCTCGACTTCGACGCGGGCGTACCGTCGCAGAACGTGCCGCCGCAGGCCTCAGCCGGAGTGGGAGTCGCGACAAGCAAGCCGCCAACGCAGGCCGCGATTTCCAATCCAAATCGTTTTCCGAGCATCTATCAATCCCACCGATCTGCCACTTGGCACTCCAAATGTGCCTCGTGCCAGGTATGGGTTTCCGGCAGCGTGGGTTTGGTTCCCTCCGGCCGAAACAAAGATTGCTAGTGACCGCTAGGGCGCGATGATGCACGCGCCGACGTCTTGGAGAGCCGCCGACGGCGGCGTCTGACCGGCGTAGTACCAGTTCACGCACTCGGTCCCAGGTACGATGTCATCGCACGTGTCGGGCTGGCTCGTGTCGCAGATTGCACTGCAGCACCCGGCAAAGTCCGGACAGTCCGGGATCGCATCGGGCGAGATGCACAGCAAGCCGGGTTCGCAGTTGCTCAGGAGCCAGCAAGGGTCCCCGAGCTTGCCCGCGCCCACCGTCGGCAGGCAGCTGAAGCCGGTGCCGCCGGGCGCCTCTTCGTCTGGGTAGCAGCCCTCGCCGTCGACGCAGTCCTGCACCAGGGGGTCGCACTTATTGAAGCAAAAGGGCACGCCCGCGAAGTAGATGAAGCAGGACTCGTCGATCTCACAAACCGGGTTGGATGGGGTCCCGCCGCAGAACTTCTGGCAGATCCCGGTGCCGTCGTTGTCGATGTCGAAGCACATGTGGCCCGGAGAGCAATCATCGACGCAGCTGCCGAAGTAGTCTTCGACTTGGCAGGGCTCGCCGTGCAGGCCGAGGGAGCCGCCGCCGAGATTGGGGCAGCAGCGGATGTCGTCGGGCACCAGGTCGGGCGCGTCGGACCACGGCTGGCAGCTCTCGTCGTTGGGGCAGTCCTGCTCGAACAGGGAGCATTCACCCATGATCCCGTCGTCACCGAACCCCTCCGAGGACGAGTCTGCGTCCGCATCGTCGGGGGCGGGGTCGTCGTCAACGCTGCCTGTGTCGCCGCTGGTGGTGACGGCTCCCGTGGTGCCGCTTGGCGCTGGGCCCGTTTCGCCACCCGCAGCCGGCTCATCGGCCGGACACCCCAAGAGGATTCCGAGCGCCCCCGCCCACAGGCTCGCCAACCGCATACGAGCACGATACCACCTGGCACCCGCTCAAATTCGCCGATTTGCGCGCACCGCGAGCGTCGAATCAACGGTCTCGCAGAAAAAATGAGGTGGCCTGTCGATTCCCGGGCAGTCGCACGTCGCTGGGGGGAGACCAACATGCCCATCCCCGCCAGCCCAGTGTTCACCGCCTATATCGCCAGCGCGACCGTGCTCGGCTTCAACCTTCTCTTGCTCGCGAACAATACTGCTCTGTCTCGCGCCAAGGCGAAGGAGGTTGTCAATCCCGAGGACGAGGTGATCAACAAGGGGGCCAAGGTTGTCTTTGAAGCGGGCAACGCGTTGACCGAGCGCTACCGCCGAGCGCACCGCAACGCGCTGGAGAACATCCCTCTGTTCTTGATCACCGCGTTCCTCCTCACGCTGACCGCCGTCTCCACGACCACCGCGTACATCTTGTTTGGCGTCTTCGTCGCGGCGCGACTGTTCCACAGCTTTGCGTACGTCAAGCAGATCCAGCCGTGGCGCACCGCGAGCTTCGGCATCGGCGCCGTCGACCAGCTCGTCATCCTGGGTGTCCTGGCCTACCAGGTCCTGCTTGCTTGAGGCGGCTGAGCTCAGACGGGCTCGAGCTGCAGCAGGACGTCGTCTTCTTCGATGTCGTCCTCATCGCCTGGACCAATCGCCACGACCTTGGCTTGAGCGGGCAGCCCACCCCCGCCGTACGTGATGCGATTGAAGGTTTTCATCACCTCGAGCAACGCCACGGTCTGGCCTTCTGCGATGACATCGCCGACTTGGACAAACGCATCCTCGCCTGGTGCGGGACGGGCGTAGTACCGACCCGAGAGCGGAGCACGGAACACGAGCCCTGTCTCGGAGACGTCGGTGGTGTCGGCCTGAGCGGCAAGGCCTGCACTGGCCGCGGTAGCTTCGGGGTCGACCGTGAGCAACACGCTGCGCGCGTCGACGGCGGTACGGGCCATCCGCTCGGTGCCAGGCGCCTCCAGGACGACACCCGCTGCGTCTTTGGGCGCGACCAGGCCGTACAGGACACCAAGGATCTCGAGCTGGCCCAGCGAAGATCCTGGGGTCACCAGCGAGCCGGGCGCGGGCCTGTCGCGCCACCACCCGACGGTGGGGGAGAGCAGCGTGATCTTGCCGTCGACCACCTTGGTGCGCGCGGTGAACGTTTGGTTGTGCACGCGCCCGTCGGCGTGCCACTTGGCGGGGCGGCTCATCGGAGCCCTCCCGTCAGAATGTGGAGGTCGTGCATGGACCAGATGCGCGGGTTCTTGGTGCGGCGATGCCCCGTGGACTGGTAGGCCGCTTCGGTCAGCATGCACAGGTATGCGCGCAGCTCAGAGAGCTCGACGATTTCGTCGGTGTCCATTTGCCGGGCCGCGACGTATGGGTCCATGTCGGCCTCGATGCGCGTCTCGACCGATGCCATCCCGCGCTCGATCTTGGCGCGCTCCTCTGGGTCGGTCGTGACGATCTCAAAGTCGTCGTCGAGCTTTGTGTTGTACGTGGCGATGGCCAGCGTTCGCCCCTCCATGACCGACTGTCGCGAGATTGTCGTCGACAGCTGCACGACCGGATCGTACGGCAACCCCGCCATCGCGTAGTAGCCGGCACCCGATGCTTTGCGCAGCAGGACCGTGAACATCGGGACGTCGTTGGTCGAGTTGGTGTAGATGAGGCTGCTGCCGTACGCCAGCAAGCCCTGGGCCTCAGCCTCGTAGCCGATGTCGAACCCGGCGATGTCCTGCAGCCACACCAACGGGATCCCGTCGGCGTTGCAGGCTCGAGAGAACGCGGAGATCTTGGCGATGCCCGCGCGGTACAGGATCGACGCGGGCCGCTTGTCGCCCGGCCGCTCCGGGTTTCCGACCAGGCCCTGTCGGTTGATGACAAAGCCCGTGTACAGCCCGCCCATGCGCCCGACCCCGCAGATCATCTCTTCGCCCGACTCGGGCATGACCTCCCAAAACAGGCTCTGGTCGCACAGCCGCGCCAGGACTTGCTTGGCGTCGTAAGCCTCGCGCTGGTCGACGGGCAGCACGCCTGCCAGCTCCCCCGTGGGGAAGCTGGTGTCGATGGCACCCACCTCGCGGTAAAAGTCGGCGCCCGACGAGGGCAGTCGACCAATGTCGCGACGCAGCGAGAGCAGCAGCGTCTCGTCGTCGGGAACCCGAACGTCGGCGCAGCGGCTCGCGTGCACGTGAACCTCGGGCCCGCCGATATCGAGGCTGGTGATCTTCTGGCTCTTGGCGCCCTTGATGAGGGCAGCGCCCGCGATCACCATGTATGCCTGCTCGGTCATGTAGACGCGATCGGAGATGACGGGCATGTAGCCGCCTCCCGCGATGCAGTCGCCAAACACACCCGCGAGCTGCGGCACGCCAGCATCGGCGAGCAGGCTGTTCATCTTGAAGATGTGCCCGGCACCCGTGGCCCCTGGGAAGCTCTTGGACTGCTCGGGCAGGAACAAGCCGCTGCAGTCGACGAGGTATACGGTGGGCAGTCGGAGCCGCAGCGCCATCTTCTGCGCGCGCTCGATCTTTTCGGGGGTCATCGGCCACCACGATCCCGAGGCGACCGTGTTGTCGTTGGCGATGACCATGCACCACCGACCCTCGATCTGCGTAAATGCCGTGATGACGCCCGCCGAGGGAGAGCTCAAACCACGCTCGCCAAACTTGACGCCGTAGTTCACGAACGTGCCGACCTCGAACATTCGTGTGCCCGGATCGGCGAGCATCTCGAGGCGCTCGCGCGTGGTCAGCTTGCCCTTGGCGTGCACGCGGCCGACGTACTTTTCGCCCCATCCCAGCGCGACCTCGGCTCGACGCTCGCGCAACGTTGCCTCGCGTTCGCCCAGCTTGGTGGCTTGGCGGTCGAAGGTGGATTCGTCGAGGAACTGCGCGCGCGCAGCCCCGATCGGGACCAACGGGACGTGGGTCATGACCACCCCGGAATGCTGCGGGTGTCGTAGTCGTTGGTGCGGAAGGCTTCCGAGGCGAGGATCGCTTGGTGCATGGGGATGGTCGTGGGCACGCCCTCACACACGAGCTCGCCCAGCGCCTGGAGCATCGTGTCGGCGGCTTCGTCGCGGGTGTCGCCGCGTGTGATCACTTTGCAGATCAGCGAGTCGTAGTGGGGCGGGATGCGGTAGCCCTGGCTGACGTGCGTGTCGATACGGACCTTGTCCGAGGGGGCATTGGGCAGCTCCCATCGCGTGAGTGTGCCCGGGGCGGGGCGGAATCCGTCGCTCGGGTCTTCGGCGTTGATGCGGCACTCGAGCGTGTGCCCCGAGAGCGTGACGTCATCCTGCGTGACGGGGAGCTGATGGCCGGCCGCGACCAGCAGCTGCAGCTGCACGAGGTCGAGGCCCGTTCGCATCTCGGACACGCAGTGCTCGACTTGGAGCCGTGTGTTCATCTCCATGAAGCGAAGGACGCCGTCGGAATCGAGCAAGAACTCCATCGTGCCCGCGCCCACATAGCCGATGGACTCGGCGGCCCGCACGGCTCGCTCGAGGCTCTCGGCGCGCAGCTCGTCGGACAGCACGGGAGATGGCGACTCCTCGATGAGCTTTTGGTGGTTGCGCTGAATGGTGCAGTCGCGCTCGCCGAGATGGATGCCGCGGCCGTAGCGGTCGACCATGACTTGGATCTCGATGTGTCGGCCGCCCTCGATCAGCCGCTCCAGATACACACGCGGATCGCCAAATGCGGCACGGGCCTCGGCCGTGGCTTCGGTGAATGCACCTGCGACCTCGGCCTTGTTCCGGGCGACACGCATCCCGCGACCGCCGCCACCGCTCTCGGCTTTGACGAGAATCGGGTACCCGATGCTCTCTGCAACGGCCTCGGCCTCTTCGGCGCTGCCGAGCACCCCGTCGCTGCCCGGAATGAGGTTGAGACCCGCCGCGGCCATGGCCGCCTTGGCCGGGTTCTTCTTGCCCATCCGATGCATCACATGCGGCGGCGGGCCGACAAACGTGACGCCATGGCTCTCGCACAGCGAGCCGAGCAGAGGGTTCTCTGCGAGAAACCCCCATCCCGGATGCAGTGCGCTGCAGCGGGTCTGCCGTGCGGCCTGCACCACGCGTAAGGGGTCGAGGTAGCTCTCGGTAGCCCGTGCGGGCCCGAGCACCACGACCTCGCGGTCCTTGAGGTAGGCGGCGTCGGCGTCCGCTTCGGACGCGGCGAACACGGGGGTGACCCCGAGTGCATCGCAAGCTCGCCCGACTCGCACCGCCACCTCCCCTCGATTGGCGATGAATAGCCGGTGAAATGGCGCTGCGCCCATGGGCGGCGGCAGCCTACCACCGCCCCCTCTGTCCGGCTACTGGAGGATCGGCACGCCTACAGCCGAGAGAACTTCTCGGTGACGTGCATTTTTGCCTCGCCAACGTTCACAACCTGCCGACGCTCGACCAGCAGGCCGTCGTCGACCCACACGCTGACGCTCGCGGCTCGGTCGCCCGCAACGAAGAGCTCAAACCCATATGCCGTCTGTCGGCCGCGCGTCTCGCTCGGAGGGGCAAAGGACCCAGGCTCGAGCGGAGTCGTGCGCAGCCAATCGCCCACTCCCGCTTCGGCGTGATCCGGAGGACGGCCGGAGACGAGCACCGCCAAGTTGTGCAGCAGTCCCATCCGCACCAGGCCCAAGACGATGGCCTCGCGCAGATGCGGCGGCTGGGGCACCTCGAACCGGTTGCCGCGCCCGGTGCCGCTGAGCGTCGTGCCGTCGGCGGTCAGCGCAAGCGTTAGCGGTGTGGTGTCGCCGAACGTGCCCGCCGCCTCGAGCTCGATGCGTTGGTCCACCATGACCAGCGTGCCCACCAGCTTCGATGTGAGTGCACCCTCGGAGGTGATTTCGAACCGCAGGCGGTGGTCGCCCTGCAGCAAGCTCGCCTCGAGTTGCTGCAACACCGTCAGCTTCTCTTCTTGGGCGGGCGGCTCGGCCTCATGAATGGGTGCGGCGACCGGTGCCTGCGGCTCGCTCGGCGGAACGGTCGCCGCGTCGGGGCCGCAGCCGAGTGCGAGGAGGACCAGCAGTGGCGAGCACAAGCGCATTGCAGGGCGAATGATAGCGACGCTTGAGGCTGTTCGCATGTTCAGCTGTCCTGGACGTCGATGGGGCTTCGCACGGTTGAGAACCCGCCCAACCCCTGGGGCGGGCCGGACGTCGATTACCTCGGCGAGCCACCCACGGCGAAGCTCCAAGTCTTCGAGGACCACTCACGCTCGATCGTGTCCAAGAACGACTCGCCCGACCTTTCGTTCGACTACTCGGTCAATCCGTATCGCGGGTGCATGCATGCCTGTGCGTACTGCTACGCCAGGCCGACCCACACGTTCCTCGATCTGGGGGCGGGTACCGACTTCGAGCGTAAAATCGTGGTCAAGCCACGCGCGCCAGCGTTGCTTCGCGCGGTGTTCGACAAGCCCTCTTGGCAGGGCGAGCTGGTGCTGTTCTCGGGCGTCACCGATTGCTACCAGCCGCTCGAGGCCAGCTACCGCGTGACGCGGGCGTGCATGGAGGTCTGCGCCGACTACCGAAACCCGGTGGGCATTATCACCAAGGCGCCTCTCATCGAGCGCGACATCGATGTGCTCAAGCGGTTGTCCGAGCGGGCGCGGCTCTCGATCTCGGTGAGCATTCCGATCTGGGATCGCGACGCGGCGCGTGTCGTCGAGCCCGGCGTCGCCACGCCCCAACGGCGCATCGAAACGGTCCGTCGCTTGGCCGCGGCCGGGCTCACCGTCGGGGTTGCGGTCGCGCCCATCATTCCAGGGTTGGCCGACGCCGACATCCCGAGCATCCTGCAGGCCGCCGCCGATGCGGGCGCGTCCGTCGCGACGCCCATCATGTTGCGGCTGCCCGGCGTGGTCGCCGATGTGTTTGCGTCTCGTCTTCGCGACGGGCTGCCGCTTCGGGCCGAGCGCGTGCTGTCGCGTCAGCGCGACATCCGTGGCGGCCAGCTCAACGACGCGCGGTGGGAGCGGCGCATGGTCGGTTCGGGTCCGCACGCCGAGGCTATCCTGCGATTGTTCAGAGCGTCAGCCCAGCGGGTCGGGTTGCGCTGCGGCGGTACGTTGCCGCCAGCACCCACCACCTTCGAGCGCCCGCCCAGGGCCGGTGACCAGCTTGGCTTGGCCTTGTAGAGGAGCCTCAATTCTTCTTGCGGATCGAGTCGCTCCGTAGTTTTGTGGGGTGGGCACTGGCTTGGCCGCCCGCAGGAGAGCTTCCATGACACACGAGCACGTCGACATCGAAAACATGGACATCAAGGGGCTGCGCCCAGAAACGGACTTGCCGCTCACGGTGGAGGACGGCGTGATCATCGTTGTCGATCAAGCCTTCGGCCCAGATGGCGACAACTTGGTCGGGTTCTCCGACGAGACGTTCGACGGATTCCCTGCGTTGACGCTGCTCGTGCGCGCCGAAGGCCGTGAGGCGCTGGTCCACCTCAGTCCCATTCATGGCGATCGCCGAAAGCGCGGCCTGGACGATCTCCCCAAGGGGACGAAGTGCGAGCTGTTGTGCCCAGCCTCGTCCAAGCCACTCGCCAAGGCCGGCGTCGTGGGGGACGGCGCTGCCGAGTACTGCGCCGTTCCGTTGACGCCCAACGGCGACAGCGGCTCTCAGATCTACGTGAGCGATGTGTGGGGTCATCACCACTCGCGCATCGTCGACAACGATGAGCTGGTCTCCGCTTGGGCCGCCGCCGAAGAGAAGGTCAGCTGAACAAGCAACTCGCCGAGCGCTTGGTTTGGATGGCCGCACTGGGGTGGACGGCCACCGTCCTTGTTGGCCTTTGGATGCCGCCGCCTCCCGTCATCATCCCCAACGTCTGGCTCGACAAGCTGACACACGCGGGGATGTTCGCGGGGGTGGGCGGCCTGTGGCAGTGGGTCGCGACCCGCACGACCACGCAGGCACGGCAGAGCTGGATCGTGCTGGGCTGCTCGGTCGCTCTAGGGGCGCTCACCGAGCTAGGCCAGGGGGTCCTGCCTTGGGGGCGAACCGCCGATCTCGCCGACCTCGCGTTTGATGCGCTCGGCGCCGTGGCCGGCGTCCTTGCGGGCGTCGTGATCCGTCCGCCGTGGCGGGAGTCAAAACGACTCACGCCTCCGACCTGAGAACAGGCGGAGGCGTGAGGCTTTACGGAGCGGGAGGGATTCGAACCCTCGGTAGAGTTTCCCCTACGCAGATTTAGCAAACCTGTGCCTTCAGCCACTCGGCCACCGCTCCATCAGGTTTCCCAAGTGGGTTTTTCGGCTGGCGAACCTAACGGGGTTTGCGGCCGGGCGCAAGACGATGTCGCGCCTTGCTCGGATCGGGGCTGGCGGGCATCCTGAGAGCGATGAGCCTCAAGCGCCAAGTCGGCCCCGCGGCGACGGAGCTGGGCACGGCGTTTGTGGGGCTTTTTGTGGGCTGGATCATCGCCTCCTTATTGGGGAGCATGATCAACGATGTGTTGGCCGAAGGACCGGTCCGCACGTCCGCGGGCCTGCTGCTGAGTCCCGTCGTGACCGCAGTTGCCGCGGTGTTCTACTGGCGGGTCTCGCGGCTGACCCCGCTCGACGTGGAGCCGCCGCCCAAGACGAGCCTTTCGCGCACGTCGCTGATCGTCGTGGGGGGCGTGCTGATGGCTCTGGCGGGCAGTATGGCCATCGGCGCAGTCACCGAGCTGCTGGGGGTCCAGGTCGAAGAGCAAGCCATGGTCGTGAAGATCATGGAGGACGCGCGCACCGACGGGCCGCTGATCCCAGCCCTGACGCTCGGGTTCTCAGCGGTGCTGCTGGCGCCCATGGCCGAGGAGTGGTTGTTCCGCGGGCTGCTGTTTCGGCGTCTGGCGGGGGCAGGCTTGCCCGTCGCCTACAGTGTGAGCGGCGTTGCGTTTGCGCTCATTCACAACAACGCCACCGGGTTTCCGGTTTATGTGTGGCTCGCGGTTGTGTTCGCCGCGACGATGCAGCTGACGGGGCGCCTGCCTGCGGCAATGGCGGTCCATCTGGGGAACAACGCCTTCGTTTTGGGCGTGTTGTACTGGGGCTGATTGCGAGAAAATTGGCGCGCGACAAGTGCTTGCGGGGGTGGGATCGAGCTGCTAGCTTCCCGGCTCCCATGCATCTGTAGCTCAGCTGGATAGAGCGTCGGTCTACGGAACCGAAAGCCGGAGGTTCGAATCCTTCCAGATGCGCTGAAAGCCGCCCCCTGATTTTGGGGGCGGCTTTTTGTTTTTGGGCGGTGCGGTGAGTGTCGTAGCAGGAGGCTGAGCGTCGAGGTTGTTGACTGTTGACTCAGGGACGAGATGCGCTCCGTTTGCTCGCGGATTCGGGGACGACGCAGTGACCGGCAGGTGCCAGCCGAGCTTTCACTCGGGACTAGGGTCGCCGGAGACGAGCCTCTGGCGCGCATCGAGGCGTCGCACCGCGGAAGTACCAAGCTGCTGGGTATCGGCGTCGAGCTTGCTGGGTGTTGAGGCTGCAGTTGCCGGCTCTGACGCTGGAGCGGCGCCTTCGGCGACGAGCCCCTCGAGCGTATCGAGGCGTCGCACAGCAGAAGCGCCAAGTCGCTGGGCATCGGCGTCGAGGTTACTGAGTATCGCGGCCGCAGTCGCCGGTTCCGACCTGTGGAGCGCCCACGCCAGCGCGCCATCGATCTCAAGCGTCTCGATCGGATCGATCTCCCCCATCAGCTCACGAGCCGACTCCAGGAGGGGCAACGCACCCTCGGTCTCCCCTGAGGCGAGCGCTACCAGGCCGAGGCCCTTGCGAGGGAATGCCAGGTACGGGTGTTCTTCCCCGAAGACCGTCGTTAGCACGTGTGCTGAATGCTCGAATGCAGCGCGAGCATCCCGATAGCGGCGAAGGTGCAGCAACGCTTCCCCCAGATTGGATTCTGCCACCGCGGTCAGCATGTGCTCCGCACCAAGTTTCCTCTCATAAATGCCTCTCGCCTTTTCATGGGAGAGAGCGGCGGGTTCGTACCGACCCTCCGCATGCTCGACCGCGCCCACGAGTGTCCACCCTTCGCCGAGTCTGGTGTCGTTGGGGTCGAGCAACCGCCGCAGAATTCTTAGGGCGGATTCGGCATGCGCCCGGGCCCACGGAACGTCGCCGGTCTTGAGATCGATGTTACCCAGTGCAATATGGACCATGGCTACATCGCCGTTTCCTTCTGGGTATAGGACCGCCCAAGCATGGAGCGCGCGGTTGTAGAACTGAGGCGCTTGCTCCGACCCAAGTCGATCAAGGGCCGCTCCAAGGTTGTAGGCGGCCATAGCTGTCGCAGGATGCGACACGCCGTACCGGCTCTCTCTCAAGTGTAGAATCTCTCGGAACTGGGCTTCCGCAGACTGGAAGTCGCCCCCAGCAAGAGCCGCCGCTGCCTTGGCGACGCGAGCTTCGCGAGCAACCGCTGAGTTTGGGTCCAGTTGTGCGACAAGGACGGCCTCGAATGCGGAAGTCGCCTGTTTCGGGTCGCTCAACAACAATAGATGCGCGCGCGCCAGGTCGAACCTGCCGGCCGTGGGATCCTCCCCCGTGCGTTCAACCCATGCCGCGGCCCGCTCCGACCATTCGCGCGTCTTGGCCTCGTCCCGGAGCACGCTTGCGCCCGCATGTGTCAGGTCAATCCAAGTTTCCGTGATCTCGGAGTCTAGCTCGTGCGTGGTGGCGAGATTGATCGCCTCCATCAGATCGTCGACAGCGGCCCTGTCATTGCTCAAGTCGAGGCGAGCTTTGCCGCGAGTTCGAAGGGCGGCGATCTGCATCAGGACATCCGTCCGCTCCCGCGCCCGCTGTAGCGTCGATGTAGCAAGTCTCTGTGCGTCCTCGGATTGCCCCGCCGCTGCGTGCATCTCAGCATCCAACGCCATGCGCAAGAGTTCGGGGTCCGACGCCCTCGACGGCTCGGCTGTCGTATCGAAGCCCAAACACTCTACGGCGTCCGGTAGCCCAGCGATGAGATCGACAGCGTTCTCAACCACAGGTCGCGCGCCGGTCTGCAAGTGTCGCACCGTGGCCTCCAGCTGGAGCCGCTGGCGCTCAAGGCATGCCTGCCGGATGTCTCTAACTGGGGCGTCAGCCTCGTTGCAGACCAGCATTTGGGCGCCACGCCACTCCATCACGCGGGCATCGAGGCGCACGACCGATTCGCGACCTGCCTTGTCGGCAAATGGGAGCTCGCTGGCCTCGAAAGCGCGCCGCAACTCGACGGCGTGGCCCTCCGACCAGACATCGGCCATTTCGGGTGCACCGGAGCACGCCGAGGCGTCGTCTGGCGCAACCCGCCAGATTGTCACAGCCAACGCGGCGCCCGAGGCCGCGAGCATCCATGCACGTCGAGGGCGTCGGCTCGCTTCCAGAGCGGCCAACAACGCGTCCATGTTCTCGAAGCGGTGATCCGGCCGAGCCGACAGACCGCGCTGGAGCGCGCGCTCGATCCGCTTCGGCACGCGGCGGGCGTCGCTGGGAGGCTGCCATCGCCGATTCTCGGTCGCGGCGAGCAGCTCGTCCGCTGTCCGCGCGGAAAACGGTCGATTTCCGAACAGCGCCTCCCAGCAGGTCACGCAGAACGAAAACTGGTCGCTGCGAGCGTCGACCCGACCCCCGCGCAACTGTTCAGGGGGCATGTACACCGGTGTGCCCATGACCGCGCCTTCTCGCGTCAGCCGCCCCTCGAGTAGCCCGCGGACCCCCTCGGGAACCAAGTCGTCCGTGGGGCCCGTCCGCGCGGGGTCCGTCTCGCCGAAGATGTGGACGAGGCCGAAGTCGACCACCCGCACCGCGTTGTCCTCGCTCACTAGCACGTTGTCTGGCTTGAAGTCGCGGTGTACCAACCCGGCTTCATGGGCCGCCGCCAAGCCGCGCCCGGCTCCGTGGAGGGTGTCGAGTAGTTCGCCTACCGAGCGCGGGGCTCCCTCGAACCACTCCCGAAGCGTGCAGCCTTCAACGAATTGCATCGCGATCCAGGCGCGTTCGTCGACGAATCCTGCTTCATGTACGCGCACTACGTTCGGGTGATCGAGACGCGCGAGCGACTTCGCCTCTTGAATCAGGCGCGCCATCGTCGAAGGCGAGGCCCGCTGGTGTCGGACGAGCTTTAGGGCAACTTTGCGGTCGAGCACGTCGTCGTACGCTGCGAAAACTCTGCCCATCGCTCCCGCTCCGACGCACTCTGCTACACGGTACTTTCCGATGCGTTGAGGGGAGGGCGGGGCTGCGCCAAACAAGGCCGCTTCGACGTTGCCTCGAATGCGCTCTCCGTCGCCGCCGTCCAGGCACGGGCCCTCGCCAAGCGCTTCGTCAAGGGTGTCGTTGCCCTGCGTCACTTTGATGGTGGGGGGCAGGTCTTCGGGACGATGATTACCAACGGGTCCCGGATGAACACCTTCGGGTGCTTGTTTGCCTCCCCCGCGTGTTTGGTACGTACGTGAAAAGCGACCGGAACCAGACGGTCAGCACACGTGACCTTCACCGTCGCGCTGGTACTGTTCTTCGTCTTGGCGAAGTCCAGCCGCGCTGTGCATGGGGACCCAGGTGTGCAGTTCTTGTTCTCCACGGTTTTCAAATGAACGCCATCCAACAGGACCGCATCGAGCGTGAGCTCGATCGACTTCGTCGTGGTTTCTTTTACCGAGACTTCCACTTCGTCGTTGTGGTCGACGAGCACGATGGCCGTCCGGTGGTTGTAGTCGAGACTCTCGTTGTCGAACTTCAGGATTGGGGCCTCGCCCGAGGGGGGGGCCTCAAACTCGATTTCGATCTTGGGCATCGTGGTTGCCAGGTATGTGTCGGATCGGTCAGCGACAATCGGGCTGGCGCCCTGCGCCGCGCTCAAGGTCTCGTAGTCGCCGGGAGCGGCGCTGACGTCGTCACCGGGAGACTGGCAGCCGGACGACAGTGCAGCACCCAGTGAGATGGCTAGCGGCCAACGCAATAACCTTCGGTGGGGGGTCGATGAGTTCAGTAGGAGCATGGATGTAGCGGGGAGGGCCTGGGAACTGATCGTGATCTGGACCTGCGGTAGAACACGACTAGCACATGAAGACTGACAAGGAACTCCTCGGCGCATGGGGTGGCGGCGATCGCGCGGCAGGCAACGAGTTGTTCAGACGGCATTTTTCCGCGGTTCATCGGTTCTTCGCCAACAAAGTGGATCGCGACGTCGAAGATCTGGTCCAGCGCACTTTCATGGCATGCACGGAGGGACGCGATCGGTTCGAAGGTCGGTCAAGCTTCCGCACCTACGTGCTGGGCATTGCAAATCATCTGGTTTGCAATGCGTACCGTCGCAAGAGGGCTCGCGTCGAAGTAGATCTCGATCGCGACTCCATCGTTGATCTCGGCGCCAGTCCTTCGACTCTATTTGCCGAACAGGAGGAGCAGCGCGTTCTCCTTGAGGCGTTGAGGCGGATTCCGCTGACGTCTCAGGTGGTCCTCGAGCTGTACTACTGGGAGAGACTGACCGGGCCACAGCTTGGCGAGGTCCTTGGCATCCCCGAGGACACAGCCCGCAGTCGAGTTCGTACGGCCAAGCAACTACTGCGGAAGGCGCTCGCGCAGCTGAGCGCAAGCCGTCGGGTTCTCGAAAGTACGGATGCGGACCTTGAGCAGTGGGCTGACTCGATTCGTGTCGAACTCGATCGAGCTGGCTAGGCGTCCTTGCACTCGCCGACCTTAGGCACGATGATCACCAGCGGGTCGCCGACGACGATGCCGAGTTTGGATCCGGTCGCGAACGGGTGCTTAGAGATCGCGTGGAATGCCAGGTGTTGCAGCGGGTCATCGCATGTCACGGTGACCCCGACCTGCTGACACCTCACCGCGCCCGAAGGCGAGGGGGAGCACGATGTCACGACACTTGGGTCAATCGCGACCCCGTCCAGGAACAGGCCGACCAGTTCAATGCTCGTTGTGTCAGTCTGGTCGAACACCTGCACCTTGACGGTTTGTCCCCTCTCGGCCTCTATGATGAGCGTACGATGCTGGTTGTTGAGGTTCCATTTTCTGGTTCTGGCCTTGTTGTGGGCGTGGAGCCGAAGGGGTTCATATCCCACCGAAAGGAACTCAATGTAGACGGGGTCGGGTGTGCCGCTGGTAGTCTCAACTACTATGGGGCCGACGGCGGAGGGCCCAAAGATCGACGCCGCGGTCTCCGCCGACGTGTGCGTCTGGGAGTCCGCGCGCGCTGCAGCAGACTCCGGGGAACGGGTAGCGGGTGTGGTGGTTGCGATGCCGCACGCAGACGAAGCCAGTAGCATAGCCGCGGCAGCGGTCCTCAGGCTGGTGCGACAGGGACTGCTGGACACCTGATCTGGCTCCCATCGCAGCGCAGGCAGCGGAGGGGAGAACTCGTTGTCGGTTCGGGTGAGTGGCACAACACTCAGTCGCGCGTGCTGGCCAATCCGTCAAGAAAATCCCGCGCCGAAAATTTCTTGGGAATCTGACGTACGCCTGTCGAAAACCCGTCGTGGAGTTCTTAGTGCTCTTCGATGACGGATTCTCTTTGGCGACGGTTCTTGGGTGCGCGCCATCCTGTGCGGAGGGGGCCGACAACTCGATCGCGCGTGCGAGGGAGGAGGAGGACGACTACGCCAGTAAGTCGGACGGGTTCTTTGCGGCGTGAAATCGACCCTGGAGGTCCTTCGGCGTCCTCCTTTAGGCGGAGTCGGAGCTTCCGGTTCTTTGTCACGGCTCCGCTTGACGTTGCGACCCTAGATTGTTCGCCAAACCCGCCTGGCTTCCGCGCGAGGGATGAGAGGTGGGGAATAGACCCCGGAAAGCGCCAAGCCGGATGACCGACGCAAGCACGATCAACCATGTCCTACGCATCCGACGACACTGCACCCCCGCCATAAGGGCCATCCGAGGAGTCGTCGCTACCGCCGTTGGCCTCAAAGACGTCGCGGGCACTGCAAAGCCCGCACTATTCGTGTTCGTCGACGCCAAGCTGAATGCGCGGTGGCTACACGCAGACGACGTGGTACCGCCCATCCTGGCGGAGCCCGGGGGTCTGGAGTGTCCGACCGACGTGATCGAAGTTGGGCCGGATATGGCCGCTGCCTATCCTCCAGGTCGGCTATCTGGGGCGAACCTCGCCTTGCGGGGCGACCTGCGAGGTGGCTATGACCAGCTGTCGGCAGGCTCGCAGCTGGGTTTCGTTGACGCGTCTGGCGGGCGCCAAGCGGGATCGCTCGCGACCTTCGCCTACGATCGCCAAACCGACGAATTGGGCCTGATTACCAACGCACACGTTGGGGAGTTCGTGGGCAATGCACTGGCACACCCAGAGTCCGACTCGCACCGTCGGATCGCCGAGGTTACGAAGCTCTTTACCCTGGTATCCTCAGCGACACGCTTCGGTGCTGACCACGCCCGCGACCGCGAGTTCGCGAAGGTCGACGCGATGTTCGCGACGCTGCGCGGCGTGGACGTGGCGACCGAGATTACGTTTGAAGTCCCGATCCTTGTCGATGAATCCGTCGACGGGACGATCGTATCCACGATCGTCAACCAGCCGCTCGGCGCTCGCTTCGCCTTGGACTTGGACGACCCTAGCTGCGCGCCACTGCGCGAGGATGTAGTCGCCGTCGGACGGACACGCTCGTTCCAACGCGGGCGAATCGAGTGCTTTGCGTACGAACTGGCCTACGGCCCACACGCGACGCTCGTCACCGACTACGTGATCGCACCGGCCAACCCCGACGAGTACTTCAGCGATGCAGGCGACAGCGGCAAGTTGGTGGTCACTGAAAGCGATTTCCGCCCGATCGCCTTGTTGTGGGGTGGGAAGCAGATGAGGACGGACTTTACGCAAGAACTCGTCGACCACTCGTTCGCGACCGATATCGGCTTCGTGTGCGACCTGCTCGACGTAGAGATTGCAGGGACGCCGAGGGCGACGCAATGAGGAGCGCTTTGGGTTCTGCGGCTGCGATGCTCGCGGCATCGTCGTGCTCTTCGGATACGCCGGCGCCTAAGGATACGCCGCCGAATGCCGCGGCTCGAGGCAACGAGACCATCGCTCTACGAGGAGGACCTCTAGTCGGCATCGACTGCTCGGATCTCTCGGTCGATCTCGACGGAGATGGGGTCATCGAGTCCACCCCATCTGCCGCCCGCACGCCGGACATCCGCGTTCAGATCGCCATTATGGATTGTCCCGCACTGGCAGGCGTGGAGCACCGGTTGAAGACGATCGTTGTTCCTAGCCTAAGGGAGATGTTTCGCCGTGCCCCGATGGCCTCGCCGTGCCGCGACTTCTGTGGCGTCGAACTGGTGCTGCAGTGGCAGCATGTTGCCTGCACTACGGCCGTTAGAGCCGAGGACTTCGAAGCCGGCGCTGGGTTCGAGCAGCCCAAGCCGGGGTTCCGCCATGTCACTTGGGCCCACACCCTCAAGGACGGCGGCCGCGATACTGTGGGCCTAGCCGAAGACGCACGAGCCATCGTCGCGCTGGGCCTCGTATACGAGGAGAACCGGCGAAGCGAGGATGAGTTAGCGCGTCTTGAGCTCAATACGCTGACGCATGAACTAGGTCATACGCTCGGTTTGCAGCACGGCAGTCCGGATTGTTCCGACTCTGAGATCGAGGACCTCAGCTGCACCCGACTCCCGCACCATGCCAGCGTGATGAACTACGCTTGGTCCCTGTGGGGTGTAGGGAACGGCCCGCCTGATCCCGCCGGAAACCCTGGCGGCTACGCACCCTTGTTCCAGTCGTTCGACGCAGGCCCGCTGGCCGAGCGTCACATGGCGAAAATCGAGATTTCGAGCACAGCATCGGAGCGTTGCGCGTCGGCATCGGTGGATGGCCCAAAGGCTTGGGCGCGGTACTTCAGCGACGGAACCGTACGCACTGGGCCCATCGAGCGGGTGTTGCACGGAGGCGCATCGCCGGTCGATTTCAACGGCGACGGCAAAACGACGACGCTTCACGCTGTCATCGACGAATGGGAATGGATCGAGACGCATGGGCTCGCGCCAGGAGGTGAACACCTCGCCTGGTTCATCGTGCCCCGAAGCGTCGCGCAGTTCGCCCAGGAGGTCGGCCTCGATGGGCGGATCTTCGCGCCGGCCGTGCCCGCTCGGTTGCGTCCGATGGAGCTAGGGATCGCAGACGTTCTACGGAGTGTTCCGGATTGAGGAAGTAAGCAGTGATATATCAACCAAGAATAGGATCAGTCGCGGTCCTGGCTGGCGCGCTGTCCATGCCTGCCGCAGGCTGCAGCAGGA
>Ga0316189_10000317_pt1 | contig 47828 bp, 47 predicted proteins | sample LowCovwburrow_MG_FD_204930 | JGI IMG/M metagenome (GOLD analysis project Ga0316189, IMG submission 204930) | Coastal sediment microbial communities from Maine, United States - Lowes Cove worm burrow | ecosystem: Environmental > Aquatic > Marine > Coastal > Sediment | place: USA: Maine... | reverse complement strand
TCAGTTAAAATAGACCAGAAATACAAAAAATGAGGTCAAGGGAGACGTCCAGAACCTCATCAATTTACCCACTAGAAACTATCTTATTTTGACCCGAAAAATTGTCTAGACAAAGGGGACCACTTTAATGAGGTTAAAAATTATTTTCTTAGAAGCAATAAAATGAGCCCTCTAAGGCTATAAAATTCTTCAAAAACACTATATAAAGCCAGTCAATAGCACTTTGAACCGCGAAATGTCTACCTGGCTCCCCCTGTTGGATGATATGAGGACGAAGTGGTATGGGGAGATAATAGATTTTGGTAAGTGCTGCGAGCAATTTCAAGGACTACTTAGTTCAAAAACGGCAGTTACAAATTTTTGATGAAACTGAAGGTTTTAAATCAAGGGATTATCAAGCAGTCCTTAGAATAGTGGTGTAAGATGAAGATAGCCTAGTTTTATCAACTAAAACTGACTCAAAAACAAATAATTACCAATGGACTACCAAACTTTTAAACCACACCCTGATTTAGCCCCCCTCATAAAACTGTTTTGGACATTGAAAATTCCATCTGACCCTCACATAAAGAAGCAACGGGTACTTCCAGATGGGTGTGTTGAAATGATCTTTATCCTGGGTGATGATATTCAAAGATGCGCTTCTGAGAAAGAGTTCATCATTCAGCCAAGAGCCTTTATTCTGGGCCAAATCAGCACCCCCTTCTATGTTAAACCCACGGGACATGTTGATTCTTTTGCGGTTCGTTTTTATCCATACGCGTTTTCCAACTTTATTTCTATCCCTATTCACAAGCTAGCCAATACCGAGACACCTCTTTCTGAGCTTTTTGAAAAAAAGGTGGCATCCAAATTAGAAGCGGATATAAAAAGTGCTCCGAGTACTCAAGAGAGAATTAGGATTATTGAAACCTTCTTCCTTAATCTATCCAAAGAAAAAAGAGTCGTCGATGGACTTGTCAAATCTTTGACTGATGCCATTCTTTCTACAGGCGGAAGTATTTCAATCAAATCAGTCCTTGAAGACACACCTTCAAAAAGAAGGCAGTTGGAGAGAATGTTTTTAAAGGAGGTGGGCATCAGCCCCAAGCAATTTTCTAAGGTGGTTAGATTGCAAGCAGCACTAAAATTGTTACTAGAAAAATCATCCAGCTCCAATACAAGAATCGCCTACGGAGCCAACTATTATGATCAATCTCATTTTATAAAAGACTTCAAAGAATTTACTGGAGTTAGCCCAACGGAATTTTTTGACAATGATGAATTATCTCTTTCTTCAGTCTTATATGAGGGTGATTAACGTGTCGCATTTTTACAATCAGGGTAAGCCTTTTAATGTATGATTGATTTGTATTATTAAATAATTCAATCAAATTATGAAAAATTACATCTCTTTCGTTGAAATTCCTGTCACTGATTTTGACAGGGCAAAAAAGTTCTATGAATCAATCCTCCGCATTCAAATTGAAGTCGTGGACATGGGCGAAGAAAAAATGGGTTTATTTCCGAACGACGGCAAAAATGTGTCGGCCGCACTCCTTATAGGAGAAAGTCAACGTCCATCTAAAGAGGGTGTGACCGCTTACTTGAATGCAGATGAGGATTTGCAAGTGGTTTTAGATAAGGTGGAGCCGAGTGGAGGTAAGGTGCATGTAGAGAAGACCGAAATGCCTGACTCAGCTTATTTTGCCGCTTTTATTGATACTGAGGGGAATAGAATTGGGCTGATTTCTGCGGGCTAATTTGATTTGCAAGAAAGGTAACTTAGCAGAGTAATTGCACAGGTGCATGCTTTACACCTGTGCAATTTCGGCGTACTGAAAAATAAAATGGGGGGGGGCAAGTAGCTGTAGAACTTCAAGTAAAAGCTAGTCTGGAAGCTAAAAACCCCTTCGCAGGCATGGTGGCTTGCGCGGAATCGGGTATTTGGCTCCACAAGTTGGATTCCATCCGAACTTATTTTAAAGGTGATGGAGTAGTTGTGTGAATGCTCACAATGTTCATTACGTTCGCTAGTGACATACTTCTTGAAGAAGTAGATTGGAAGCATACATTGGGCTAATGATGGAATTCTGCTAAATTATTCGTATAGAAATAAGTTATAGGAAATATTTTCTATTTTTATACTTAATATTTAGCAAAATGAATAATCTCACCCCAGAACAATTGAAACTTATTCAGGACATTGAACTAGCCTTTAAAAATGTAACAAGAGATAAGGGTGTAACACTTCACGAGGCACAAGCAGACGATGATCGACTTTCTGATAAAGAAAAACTTGAAGCCAGAAAACTAGACATAGACACTCGCTGGCAAAATGTCCCAGATAAATTGATGGAGAGAATACAAAGTCCATTTAGCTTTTTAGATTCAGATGGTTTACGGTATTATTTGCCAGCTTATATGAGGTTCAATATAAAATATCCAGGTCAATACTCTGGAGACATGATCACCTATTCCCTTATGCCAACTTCAAGTACACAAGCTGAGAAGGCTATGTGGACCGTTGAAAAAAAGGCAAAAGATCTTCGTTTAACGAAGGAGCAATGTCGGGCGATTTTTAATTTCCTTAAAACCGAATATCATTTCCAACACAAATATGATAAAAACTGGATTAACAACCTAAAAAAATGGGAGAGATTATCGGAATAAAAACAGAAAATGCATCCTATAACAAAGTTTGTGCGGTTCATAAATTTAGACTATTTTAGGTCTAAATAGCAGTGTCAAAGTCAAAGACCACGCCCATAGGACGTGGCTTGAGGAGAGCCCCTAGAAGGGGCTTAAAGGCAGGTGAGATTTAGGTGAACTTTAGATCAAGCTGATCTCCATCATTATATTTATCTTTCTTTTCCTGGTCTCGGATATATATTTCAACCATTTTTTGATCTAGACCAATGGTTCTAACGAAGTATCCTGTGGACCAGAAGCTTTTTTGACGAATCGAACATGACTTTGTGAATCCATGATTAAAAAGATTATTGAGTAAAATAACCTTTCTAGGGGGCTCTCCTACGCTTATTATAACGCAGGAATTGTAGAACACGGTGGACTCACACCGGCGGAGCCGGTGGTTTATTGGTTGTAATTAAGATTTCCATTGGTGAAGCAAATGTGGGAGCTAATGCTTACTGGTCAATACAGCCTTAAAAAGATCTGTGATAAAGCCAATAACGAGTGGGGCTATCGTACATCCAAAAAGAGAAATAGTGGTGACAATAAACTAAATGTAAGCACCCTTCACAACATGTTTAAGAGCCCTTTTTATTACGGTGAATTCGAATGGGATGGAACGGTCTATCAAGGTGCTCATGAGCCAATGATCACACGAGATGAATTTGAGCATGTTCAAACCATTTTAGGCAGCAAAGGAAGACCAAGAGGAAGCTCTAAGGAATTCCCCTTCACAGGCCTGATTAAGTGCGGTGAGTGCGACTGCATGATCACAGCTGAGGATAAGACAAAATATCTTAAGTCTAAAAAAAGAGTTCAGAAGTACACCTATTATCATTGCACTCATAAACGCAGGGACTATAAATGTAATCAAAAAAGCATCAATGGCCAGCGATTAGAGGCTCAAATCAATGGCTTTCTAGAGACTGTCACAATCGAAGATGAATTTATTGATTGGATTATCACCTATCTTCATGAATTTAATGAGACCGAAGTGATTGATCGAAAATTCATTTCAGCCAATTTAAGCAAAGGCCTCTCTAGTTGTACAAAGAAGATGGATAACCTGATCAAGCTTAAAATATCGGACTTGATTACTGATGAGGAATTTACCACTCAAAAGAAAGAGCTAACACAAGATAAATCAAATTACCTCAGCAAGCTTAGTGATTTGAATGAGCGTCAGGACAATTGGGTTGATACTACTGAAAAGGCTGTTAACTTTTTACGATCGGTCAAAATACGCTTCAATGATGGCTCCATTGAAGAAAAGAAGATCATCCTATCTACACTTGGTTCGAACATGGAATTAAAAGATGGAAAGCTAAGCCTAGAAGCCAATGGCGTTTACAAGTCATTCCAAAGAGGCATTGATCTGACCAAGCAACTTATTACTAGGTTAGAACCGCAGAAAGGCCGCTTAAAAACTAGCAAAACCCTCTCTCAGGAAGCAATGCATTCTATTTGGCTCCTCCTATTGGATGATATGCGGGCGAAATGGTATGGGGAGATTTTGAAGATGGGTAAGATAATGTCTTCTTTTTAGACCTAGCCCTTGACGTTTTGATTTGCGTTTTGCATTTGATTATAAATAATGAATATACTTATATGTAGATAAACTCATATTTTTTAATTATGGCTCATATGAATGGTAAAAAATTAACTCGCCGACAACTAGAAATGCTGTATGCAATAGAGGGATTTATCAGCAAAAATGGCATTTCGCCGACAATTGCTGAACTCAAAAAAGCATTGGGGGTTGCGTCTGACCAGTCAGTGTATCAATTGCTTCAAAAACTAGTCGAAGCCGGTCTTGTTACTCGGGAGCCAGGCAAGAGAAGAAGTATTAGATTAGTTAACCAGGATGCTAGCACCGCAGGTATGTCTAAGCAGACTACATATAACTCTCCAAGGTTAGCATCACAGGCATTCACGCTAGATCCAACTCAGAAAGAAATCTATAATAAGCTCCATGATATTGATCCTCAAGTTGCAATAATTTTTAAAGGCGCAATTTTCACAATGTCTCAAAAGGCCTACCATCCTGACTGGATCCCACAAGTAGCTAATGCCATACGTCATGTATTTGGAGTTCTAACAAGATTATCAATAGCAGATGAAAAAGATAAAAAGAGTGCCAAAAAAAGGGAAAACTCGAGTGGTATTCAAAAAATAGGAAAAGTTTTCGACCACTACGGCAACATTACTTCAGTCGAGAAAAGTATTTGGGCACAGTGGAATAAATTAAACGAAGACTTCACATCATTTTCACATTACACAGCTGGCTACCAAGAAAGAGAAAATCAATTTTTAAAAAAAATTGATGAGCTCTACGAACTCCTTTTACAATATGTACTACCCAATCAACATCAGATATATGAAAAAATTGATTCTCTTATAGCTAAAGGCCCCGACAAGGCCTCAGCTAATGAAATTGGGAAAATTCTTAGCAGAAACACAGCTACCTATTTGTATTTTTTCAAGAAAGTAGATCTGACTTGGTTTGATTTTTTGAAAAAATATAGCTTCCTCAAACCAACTGCCGCAGTTGGTGAATACCTCTGCAAATTAGCTAGTCAGATTCCTGAAAAGATAACAGATCTATGCAAGAAATATGACTCCGAGTACAAAATGGTCGATAAAACAAAATTTATAAGACATTACTTTGTAAAGGCAGCGATTAAAATGCCTAATAAATATGTAGTTCACATAACTGGTGTACTAGTAAAAAAGAAATGGATTCAAAATATGAGTCCAGGCTATGATTTCTTAATTTTTGAAGTAAAAAAATTACTAAAAAGACTGATCGAAATTGGTGAAATCGATACCGCTCTTCTTTTGATTGAAAACACACTAGATATCCATGGGGATTTAGATAAAAAAAACAAATTACGTGATGTTTCTGGTTTTGCTAATAATTATCAATACGGCGAAATATTGGAGCTAATTCAGAACATTGATCTTTCATGCTCCCCCCGCTTCATCACAGTGCTTATTGATAAGCTCCGCAAAGCAATCGACCTTTCAGAAGATAAGGGTAAATATTCAGAAATTTGGCGGCCAAGCATCAAAGGCAGCGAAAGATATCGGGATGATGTCACTGACCTTTTGATTGATGGAGTAATTAGACTGACAACCAACTATTTGGACAATTGTACAAAAGAGGGCAAGAATATTTCAAATGAAATAAGCCATTTCTTTGAAAAACAAACGACTAATCCCATATTTACACGCATCTTACTCCATCTGTATAAAAAATACTCTGATGACTGTATCAAAGAAATTCAAATAGTACTCATTAGGCATTTCGATAAATTAGGACTTGACCGAGAATATGATGAATTACTTAAGGAGACTTTCCACAAGCTAGACAAATCTACGCAAAAAAAATACTTGGCGCTGGTTGAAATCGGGCCGGCTGACAAAGGCATAGAAAATAAAGATGAATACAAGCGTTATTGGCAAATTAGAAAACTTATTTTAGTTAAAATTTGCCTTAATAAGGAATGGGAGGAAAGGTACAAAGAGCTATTGGGAGATGAGGAAGATTCAAGATTCGAACCGATATATGCAGGTATAACAACCTCTTGGGCCGGGCCGACATCGCCAAAGGTAGCGCTGGAATTAAGCACAATCTCAATTAAAAAATTAGTGGACTATCTTGCAAATTGGATTCCTAAAGAAGATTTTCGTTCGCCATCGCGCTTAGGGCTAGGAAGAGAACTTACAGAGGTTGTAAAAGGCAGATCCGAAAAATATTCCAAGAATGCCCTACTATTCCAGCATGAAAAATTGCACCCAATTTACCTCTATCAATATCTTTATGGACTTAAGGAAGCGCTAAAAAATAAGGAGAAGATCGACTGGGGACCAGTAATTGAATTAATGAAAATAATTGCAGAAAGAGGTAAAGCTTCTAATCTAGCTAATTTTTCTGTAACTGACGACGATTGGAATATAGGTTGGAGCAACTGCTTTCAATACATGGCTGACTTATTAAAAAATGGCTTAAGTACATCAAAAAATGGCATCCCTTTTAAGTTTGAACAGGATGTCTTTGAGATAATTGAATACATCTGTGAAAATAAAGAGCCTGACCTGGATTATGAAGAAGAATACGGTGGAACTAACAGCAACTGCTTTCATTTATCTATTAATACTGCACGTGGTGAAGGTTTTCATGCGCTTTTCAACTACATCTTTTGGCATGACAGGAATGCAAAAAGTAAGGGCAAAAGTAGAATCCCAGAAAAAGCGAAAAAAATACTGATGTCACATCTAGACATTGAAAAAGAGCCCGGCTTAACAATTAGATCTGTCTATGGCAGATTCTTTACATGGCTCTTAACTTATGACAAAGAGTGGACAGTTCGCATTATTAATAAGCTGTTTCCCATTACCGACCGAAAAAGAAGATATGCAGCATGGGAAACATATCTGCTTAATGCAGTAAACCCAATTGTATTTGAAGAATTACGGCCAATCTACAAAATTTCCATAGCCGAATTACGCAAAAATTCAATTTTGAAAGTAAAAAGAACTGTTGATGTATTCGAACGACTCACGGAACATTTGATGATTGCCTATCTCTATGAAGCTATTGATGAAGCTGATGAGTTATTGGCAGATTTCAACAAAATTGCATTACATGAGCAAAAGGGCAATGCAGTAAGCTTCATTGGCCGTGTATTCATAGCAAGTAAAAATGCGGCGCGGGAAAAAGAGCCAAGCAAGAAGCGATTAAAACTATTCTGGGAAACTAAGCTAAACGAATACACGTCAACAGAAGAGCTTAAAGGATTCGGCTGGTGGATTGATGAAGGATTTTTTGATGATGAGTGGATGTTGGAAATGCTACTTAAAACACTCGAAAAATCAAAGGGTATAATTGATCCAGATTATCGCGTCCTAAAAACATTGAATAAATTAAGCAATAAATATCCAATATTGATTTCAGAATGCCTACTAAGAATGGTCAAAGCGAGATATCAAGATAAATTCTCAGCTATAACAAGAGAAAAAAGCGTTCTACAAATCGTAAAAACTTTGCGTAGTAGTGATAGCATTGAGGTGAAAAAACTTGTCAGTAAAATCAGTGATCAGATGTTACGGCTCGGTAATGATGATTTTAGGGAATTCATTGAGTAAAAATTATTCAAAGGATATTTTGAACTTATTTTCTTTTTAAAAATTTGCTTTTGTAATCAAGTTTTTATTGTAGTACTATCAACATGTCGCCAAAAATCACAACATCACAAATGCACAATGTGTTTTTGCCTACCTGGCACCAAAAATTGGTGTAGAGGTGGGCGTCTAGCCAATTTAGACTACCGTTGTGCGGCAAGTGATTTTGGGCGACCTGGACGCCCTCTTTTGTAATCACTAACTTGCCCAACAATGAAAAAGGAAATTTCAGACAAAATTAAAAACATCCTAGCTTGGACCTTTGGCATCTTCCTATTACTTTCTGGTCTCAGTCGATTCTTTCAAGATCCCGTGGCGGCTCTGATTTTATTTGTCATGAGTGCTATGCTCATACCACCAGCTTTAAAATGGGTAGAGGAGAATCTTAAAATCAAAATTTCTAGAAAGATGAAAATAGTAGTGCTTGTAGTTGGGTTTTTCATTGTAGGATCCATAGCAAAGCCATTGGGTGAAACTGAAACTGTAAGTACAGATAAGTCAAAGGAAGAAGTGCAAGAAGATAAACTGTCAGAAAATGAAACAATTCTTGAGCCAGAAGAGGAGGTGGTAACTTTAGATGAGCAATTAATACCTCCAGACTACGAAATTGCTGAAGTGGAAGACCTTTCTCTTCCAACAGCCAATCGCTACAACATTAGAGTGGTTCTTAAAAATGATCCTGCTACCAGAGATCAGATAAAAACTGCAAGTAAAGAAATTGTTGAAGATTATAAAGATAGGGCAGACGCAGTTTCCATTCTATTTTACTACGATACCTCTCAAGTTGAAGGGGCCTATACATTAGCCATGGTAGATTGGGCACCTTATGGAGATTGGGCTCAGGCTGATTTAAAGAAAAATCAATTCTTTGATTACACGTATAGCGATATTGTGGGCCAAAGAAGGTCTGAAGAAGTAGGAAGCGAGGATGATGTGAGTGAAGAGATTGAGATTAAGGAAGAAGAGCCAACAGGAGAAAAGGAAGAGGCTAGTGAGATTGAGCCGGTGGTGGAGGCTGTTAAAGTGCCCACTCCTACTCCAGAGCCCAAAGAAGAAGCTATACAAGCCAAAGACCTCTATAATGAATACGATAACAATGAAATTGCAGCTGATGAAAAATATGAAGGTGAAGAAATCTTGATCACTGGCACAATTCAAGAGATTGGCAAAGACATTTTCGATGATATGTATGTATCTCTAAAAACAGATAATATCATTGGAACAGTTCAGTGCATGCTAGCCGATGGGGAAACCAATAAAGCTGCCAAGCTTAGTACTGGGCAAAGCATAACCATGAGCGGAGAAAGTCCTGATTATTTGATCAATGTGATTTTGAGAGAGTGTGTGATTGAGTAAATCTACGAAAAAAGGTATCAGTCTTAAAAGGCTGATACCTTTTTTCGTGCCTAGGTTAGCTTTCAAAACACAGCCTTTATCACCTGGCTGATCTCCTCTCTTTTCTGAAGACTAGGCCTTTCTAATGCGTAAGGCTTACCAGCTATTAAATCAGCTCTCATTCTGTTCGGATAAAGCTTATCGACCAGCTTATTCAAAGCCCTTGTATTACCCGTCATACACTTAGCTGCAAAGATATGCCTAGAGCCATGCTTACCACTTCTAATAATTCTCTTTAGCTTAGCCATAATTAACTCACCATTCCAAATGGCTTGAAAAAACTCAACATCTCTCCTTTCTTGAATAGCTGTCTTTCTACCACCACCTCGATTGCCAACAGCATTCTGATTTCCAATATTTCCATGAGCCATGAAATTTGTGTTTAAACATAACAATTGTCTTTATTATAGCGGTTTTTAGAAATAAAATAAATTTGATAGACTGAAGTAAATTATTCTAAATGAAACTAAAGTGATCCCAATAGATCCAAAATACCCCATTTCACCCAAAAGACTAAAAAAACTTATTGCCGCTTTTGAGGAGGAGCATGCTAAAAATCAAGTTTTGGATTTGGAACCTATAATTAAAGAAGAGGAAAGAAAAAAAGCAAAGGATCCCATTGCATATGAAAAAGAGCAAAAAAAACTAGCGAAAGAGATGCCTGAGATTATTTCAAAAACTTGGAACGATGTTGAGCTAATAGGTTTTTTAAAATTCTTTGCCTATGGAGGTGAAATTGATAAAAAGTTTTATGAAATGACAATGGCAAAAGCAAAGAAACTTTGGTCAGGTATTTTTAAAGAAATGAAAGCGTTATCTAAGGCTAAGTATCCAGGTGAACCAATCATAGATGATGAAGAAATTTTCTACACGATCGTGTTTTATCTTAAGTCATTTATACAACATGAATCTGGGGGCTATTTATGGGGCATGCTTATCCCAATCGATCAAATAGCCCCTTATATCCACAGAAAGCTTTGCGATGCAATAAAAGAAGAGTGGAAGAAGTATTATACTTTAAAAGTTGAGTCAAAGGATAGTTTTGATGATGTAAGCGAAGAGGATGTTGATACCTCAAATAATATTCCAGTTATTCAAAATCAAGCAATTAAACTCTGGAGTGGATCTGAAGTTTTTTTCCTTATCAGGCATATTTCCATGCTCACAGGTGTTAAAGTAGGCAATTTGCAGGGCTGGGATACCAAGGGTTGGATTCACTTTAGGCGCATACAAGATTATGAGTCAGAAGAACTATATGGGAAATGGTTAAAACATCTTGATAAAAGAGTTGTGCCTTCTTCTGAACTAAATGAATTCATTGAATTGGTTGAACATTATCGAGATGAGAAAATTGGGGGGTATTTGAATACAGCCCAAGCGACCAAGAAATACAATCTAAATCCCGGAGGGGCCACAAAGCTCAAAAGGCTTCGAGATAAAGGGGTGCTTACAGCCAAGAAAATTAAGAGAAATTTTTTCTATCCAGCGGAGGAGTTGGATAAATTATTTAGCTGATTAAATAAAGCATAAAAGCCATTAAAGCCTCAGAAATGAGGCTTTTTTTGATGTGTTATCTAGCGTGGACACATTACACAGGTGAAGGGCAAGATGCGCATCTCATCCCTCAATTATTCAATAACCCAAATTAACATGAATAAATCCTTGCTAGAGCAAAGTATCCGAAATATCTATGCCACCTATGATCTAGGCTTAGCTGCTGCCTTAGTGACTTTAAATTACCCCTTAATAAGGCTCGATAAGGCAAATCGAAATAAGGTCTGCTTTGTTTTTAAGTATGGAAAATACTTAGATGCAAATGTTGCTCGCTACTGGGGCAACGACTTAAATCTTCCTGCCAGAGGTTTTTTTGACAATCAAAAAATGCTAAAAAGCAGGATTCACTCAATTTAATACTAATTTTTAACATATATTACTATGAACAAAGACGCCTTGATTAAAGCCGCATTTGAGTATATTGATGCTGGTTACTCAATCATTCCAGTAAACATAAAAAAGACACCACTTTTTAAGTGGAAAGAATATCAAAAAAGACTTCCAAGAGAAGGGGAAGTTATAAAATGGTTTTCAAATAAAAAAGCCGTTGGCATAGCTATCATAACAGGCAAAATATCGAATCTGGTTGTAATAGATACCGAAAAAGGTGCCGATGTCGAAACCTTAAATTTACCAAAAACAGCAACCTCTAAAAGTGGAGGAGGCGGACTGCATTTTTATTTCAAGTATCCAAAAGATACTGAGATAAAGAATTCCGAAAAGCTACTGGCTGATTTGGTGGATGTTAGAGGTGAGGGAGGCTATATCATAGCCCCACCCTCGCAACATCAATCTGGAAATATTTATGAATGGTCTATATTTCCTAAGGAAGAGAATTTAGTTGAGTTGCCGGCTGAAGTAATTAAAAAACTTAATAATTCGGTTCAAGCTAATAGGACCACCTCTAGTAAAGGTACTGAGCCCAAAAGCCTATTCAGGGGAAGAAAAGAGCTTGTGAATGAGCAAAAGAGAAAAGAGTGGGAAGATATCAATCAAGGAGTAGGCAAGGGGCAGAGAAATTCAGCAGCTACAAAAGTTTGCGGAAAACTCATTCAATCATATGGCTTAAACAATGAAAAAGTTTGGGAAGAGCTTGAAAAATGGGATTTAAAAAATACCCCGCCTCTGCAAAAGGAAGGGCGTGAACTTCACAATATATTTAATTCAATTTTTAATCGAGCGGCAAGAGAAAGACGTGTAAAAGTCTCAAAAGACTTGAGCGATCTTCAGGGAATGGATTCATGTGATTTAAAGGCGCAGGCTTTTATGTCAGAAAAAAACATAATTCATTATGACCGGCAATGGTTTGAGTATCGTGAAGGTGTCTGGAGGGCGGTTACAACTGATCAGATAAAGGGCAGTCTTGCAGAATTTTACATTCAAACTTCTACCAAGTACTCGAGTAAGATAATAAACAATACTTTTGAATTTCTTGCATCCAGAATTGCCCTTGAATACAGAGCTCAAATTGAACCAAAGATAAAGAATAAGAGTAAAAGAAGTGATGAATTAGCTGCTTCAAATGGGATCCTAGATATTGGAACCTTGGAGCTAAGGGGCTATAAAAAAGAAGATTATATTTTTACCAAACTCCCATTTTCATACAAAAAAGAGTTTGAATGCCCCCTTTGGGTAAAGTTTCTAAATGATGTATTTAGCGAATATGATGATTTAGAAAAAAATCATATTATCAAATTTGTACAAGAATGGATGGGCTATAGTCTTATTGCTGATACCAGCCTTGAGTCATTCATCATTTTAATTGGAGGTGGTGCTAACGGTAAGAGTGTTTTTCTTAACATATGGAAGTCCGTCTTAGGTGAGGAAAATGTTACTAGCATTGATCTAAAAGATATTAACGGCGAACAGTACGTTTCAATGCTTTTCGGAAAACTAGCCAATATTTGTACCGATATTCAAAGTGGGCAGCAACTTGATTCGGGCATTTTTAAGCGTCTCGTATCAGGAGATACAGTGACTGCTAAAGAAGTATACAAGAAACCCTTTCAATTCACCCCTTATGCTCGTCTTATTTTTTCCACCAACTCCTTACCCTACCTAAAGAATGTGGATAATGCCATGCGCCGACGAACTCACATCCTGCGATTCAATCGCACATTCGAGAGGAGCGAGCAGGATAGAAACCTGTATAAAAAACTGAGGCAAGAATTACCAGGCATCTTCAATTGGTCAATTATAGGGCTGTCCAGACTCAAGTCTAGGGGGCATTTCGATGAACCAAAATCTGTGATCAACGAAATTGAAACATTCATGAAGCAGAATGACATTGTAGCCCTGTGGATGGAGGAAGGTGAAATTGGATTTGGTAATTATTGGGTCGAAAGAACCTTTCTCTATAAGGATTTTAATGACTTCTGTATTGCTAATGGTAAGCATGCCCCTAGCTCCGCCAGGTTTTACGAAGCGTTGAAAAACAAAGGATTAAAGCCCCTTAAAAGGAACGGTATATGGGGCTTCCTGTTGGGATTTAATCCAGACAGAGTTAATTACTATTTAGATAAAATCAACAGTTTTAGGGCAGATAGGGCAGACAAAAAATAAAGTCTCCATTTTTATAAGGAACTTTATATATTAACTTACCCTTCTTGCCCTGGGTCAGATCAATCACCATGGAGGCCCCTCATGAGGGGCCTCCATGGTTAGATTGGGATTCCCCCTGCTTAATAGAGGGCTATAACTCAATTTTTAACTACCTTGAAAAAGCCAAAAGCGAAAGCACCGGCTCAAATGATATTAAGCTCACCTGATGAAATGAGTGAGCTTGTAAATTTTTTCGAAGTACTCATTGAAATAGATAATGATCTTAAGTTAAAGCGAATACTAGTCACGCTTGATTAATTTTGACCTCCTGAAACCGGACGGTATAATCCAACTATAAAACAACATAAATTATAATGAAAAAAGCCATCATCCTCGCTAGGGTTTCCACCAAGGAGCAGGAGAGTATCCCCGCTCAATTAGAGAAACTTCAGCGATACATAAAAGACAAAGACCTTGATCTCATTAAAGTTGTTGAGCTTTCGGAATCATCTACAAAGGACACTCGTCGGGAATTCAGGAAAGTCATTGATATGATTCAAGGCATGGATGAGCCCATCGTACTGATCGTGGAAACCATAGACCGCCTTCAGCGGTCTTTTAAGGAGAGTGTAGAGTTGGATGAGCTCAGAAAGGCTGGAAAGCTAGAGCTCCATTTCTATCGCGAAAATTTAACCCTCAATAATCAGTCCAATAGTGCCGATCTTCTCCGCTGGGACATGGGTGTGATGTTTGCCAGGAGCTATGTCCTTCAGCTCAGTGATAATGTAAAGCGTAGTATCGATAAAAAACTGGCTGATGGTGAATTCCCTGGTCCAGCGCCATTGGGATATTTAAACGTGAATATGGAGGATGGTAGCATCAGTACCAAAAAGAACCGTAAGGATGGAAAGAAGTGGATCGAACCCGATCCTGAGCGAGAGCACCTCATTGTTAAACTTTTTGAGTTGTACGCTCAAGGTCAATATTCAGTTAAAGCATTGGCCAAAGAAATGAAGTCTCAGGGGCTAACCAATAAAAGAGGTAATCCGATTTCTACCAGCATGGTTTATGAAATTCTCAATAACCCATTCTATTATGGTCAGATGAAGTACAAGAATAAAATTTACCAGCACAATTATGACCCCCTCATTTCTCGATGGCTTTTCAATAAATGCAAAGAGGTCCAAGCCAGTTGGAAAAAGAAACCCTTCAAATATGGGGCCAAGAAATGGACATTCAAAGGATTGATCACTTGTACAGAGTGCAAGTACTTGCTTTCTAGTTACGCCAGAAAAGGAATTAACTATGTTCGATGTCATCACTGTAAAAGCACTCACAGCAGAGAGGATGAAATGTTAAAGCAGGTGAGCGAAGTTTTTAAAAGCTTTACTGTACCCGATTATATTCTTGAAAAATTGACCGAGGAAATAAAGCGCAACCACAATAGAGAACAGGAGTTTTACGAAAGTAATGTGAAAGCCTTAGACGGCAAGCTAAATCGTATTAGAAAGCGAATGAAGGTTTTATATCAAGATAGGCTCGATGGCCGAATCACCACTGGTCAGTATGATGAAATGATTATTGAAATGAAAGACCAAGAAGAAGACTTGCTCGAACAAATTAAAGATCACTCCAAGGCCGATAAACAATTTTTGATCAGTAGCTCTTATGTGCTTGAACTAGCCAACAGAGCCCATGAATTATTTGAAAGTTCGCAAACCCACCAAAAACGCCAATTGATCAGTTATGCATTTGCGGACCTCCAGGCAAAAGCTGGCAAGCTAGTCTGGAAGCTAAAAAACCCCTTCGCAGGCATGGTTGCTTGTGCGGAATCGGGTGTTTGGCTCCTCGGACTGGATTCGAACCAGTGACCTACCGGTTAACAGCCGGTTGCTCTACCGCTGAGCTACCGAGGAACATTTAAATTGCCTAAGCAGTGTATCGAAACTTGCGGAGTGGATCAAGTTATTTTTCTGAAAAACTCAGTTTAACCCTTCGCCTGATTCGCCACCGCCTCTGCTGCTTTTTTAGCTGCCTCTGCATCGCCCAAATAATAATGTTTGATGGGCTTGAGATCTTCATCCAACTCGTAAACCAGGGGAATGCCGGTGGGAATGTTGAGACTAGGAATATCAGCTTCAGACATCTGATCCAACATCATCACCAAAGCACGCAAGCTATTGCCATGAGCAGCGATGATCACTTTTTTACCCGATCTAATGACCGGTGCAATCTCCCGCTTCCAATAAGGCAAAACCCGCTCGACTGTATCCTTTAAACATTCAGTTGCTGGAAGTTGCCCCTCTAACAAATCAGCATAACGAAGGTCATTTTTAGGATGGCGCTCATCATTTAAATCAAGGGCAGGAGGAGGTGTGTCATAACTTCGCCGCCACTCATAAACCTGAGCGTCACCGTATTTTTTTGCGGTTTCTGTCTTATTCAAGCCTTGCAAAGCCCCGTAATGTCGCTCATTGAGTTGCCAGGCCCGGTTAACAGGAATCCAGATAAAATCCATTTCTTCCAGGACAAACCACAAGGTTCGAATAGCCCGCTTGAGCACAGACGTGAAAGCTACATCAAATGTATACCCCGCCTCTTTCAAAAGTTGACCCCCTTTTTTCGCCTCCTCAATCCCCTGCTGCGTTAAATCAACATCAGTCCAACCCGTGAATTGATTGGATTTATTCCACTCACTTTGGCCGTGGCGGATGAGGATAAGTTTGTGCATGCGGATTACGGATTACGGATTACGGATTAAGCATATCATTCACCTTGCTTTTTTTCTACAAAATCAGTGCACAACTCTTGCTGGATGAGCATTTTTAAATCATAATCAAATCATAAAATCCCACCTCATGTTTCTAGAAACACCCCTTCAAACCGAAATAGATCGGCTCTATAAAAAATTAAAAAACGTTGGCTGGTCTCCAGCTGATTGCAAACTCATCGCCCCCCTCACCCTCGAGATCAACCAGCTCAAAAAAGAAAAGAATGCCATCATTTTAGCTCACTCTTATCAAACCCCAGACATCATGTATGGGGTGGCTGATTTTTTGGGTGATTCCTATGCCCTCAGCCTAAAAGCTCGAGAAACTAAAGCGGATGTGATCGTGTTTAGCTCCGTACATTTTATGGCCGAGACCGCGAAGATTCTCAATCCTGGAAAAACCGTTTTGGTACCCGCTATCGCAGGCTGCTCTCTAGCCGAATCCATCACAGCGGAAGATGTTAAGCAACTCAAAAAAGACCATCCAAATACTGGCGTCGTTTGCTATATCAACACCACTGCTGAGGTGAAAGCCGAGGTGGACGCCATCTGCACCTCGAGCAATGCCCTCAAAATCATCGACCGGATGCCCCAAGAGAAAATCATATTCATTCCTGATGAATTCATGTGTAAAAACCTCCAACCCCTAACCAAAAAGAAACTGATCGGCTGGAAGGGGCGTTGCATTGTGCATGAGGAGTTCACTCCTGAAAAAATAAAAGAAGTGCGTGAGACTTATCCAAAGGCCAAGATTCTAGCCCACAGCGAATGCAACCCGCAGGTCATCAACGAGGTCGACATGATGGGGAGTACCAGCCAGATGATGGATTATGTGGCCACCACCGACGAGGAGGAGTACATGCTGGTGACCGAATGTGGCCTTTCGGACCGCGTGCGAACGGAGAATCAGACGAAAAAAATCATCGGGAGCTGCGCGATGTGCCCCTACATGAAAAAAATCATGCTCAAAGACATTCTAGAGTGTCTCAAATCCCCTCGCCCCGAGCAAATGATTAACTTGCCCGAAGGTGTGATTGAACGAGCTTCAAAAAGCTTAGAAAAAATGATTGAGCTTGCCAGTTGAATTATTGTATAAAAAAATTGTTCATAAAAACTTAAATTGACTCAATTCAACCCAGATTTAAAACCCACTAGAGACAGCTGAAGCGCCAAATGATTTAAATCCTTGCTCAAATTTCAAGTCTATTCACTTAAAAATAGAGTTGAAAAAAGCCAATAGCGACAATTAATGCCCACATTATTGTATAAATAATTTATTCAATAAATATTTGACAAATTTATATAAAAATAATATTATATATTATATTAAAAAAGTCATGGAACCCTATATTGTATAAATTATTTGTTCATGCGTGGAAGCCCCTCCCACCCAAGTAAGTCTCATACTGCAAGTTTAACATCCCATAAACTAGCTAAAGATGGATACCCCCCTATGATGGCCACAAATGCACTACCATTTCTAGCGATTATTGCCATGCTCGGCTTTCTTCTTGCCGAAGGAGGTTGTGACATTGTACATTCAACAAGGAAGGCTTTGGAAAGCATATCCGCTGATTCAGATAAAACCCTGCCAATAGCTCGAACGCACAATACTTGAGCATTTTCTTGAACTCTGAATTCAAATGACTCATTGAAAATAGTGGGTCCTTTTTAATTTTTATTTTTTTATAATAAAATCACATGGTATAATAAGCTCTTAATAAAACCCCCACATTTATGCTCACCCTTGCCACAAAAAGCTTACATGATAATTTTGCCAAACACCTGTCACAAGCAAGTGATGTAGATGAGCTCAATAAGGCTGCACAAACATTGACCACCCTGATTGAAGAGGGCTCAATAAACATCACTCTGGACCAAATGACCCAGGGAGGGCTTAAATTTTGGGCAATCAACTATATTTTTAACACAAGTGGAAGGAAGTATTATTTCTCAAAAAATAATAGAGATTATATGGAGCGATTGTTTATGGTTCGTGATCTGTTTCTGCTTGTGGTTAGCATTCGATCAGGCCTCATTAAAACTAATGAAGTGGATCAAAGTACCTTCATAAGAAGTGCTATTCTTGAATGCCTCAATGGTAGTCCAATTCCTAAGCATGATGACCCCCTCTCAGCTGCCAGGAAGGAAGTCACTGACACAAAACTGCCTCCCGTCATCGAACCCACTCCCGAAGTAGAAGCTCGCCTTCCCTTACCTCAAAAAAGAAAGGTGGACTCGCATCCTGATCTAGCCCATCCAGGTGACATAATTGATATTAGAACCGACCAAAAACTGTCTGATCTCAGCTTAAATGAACTAAAAATCCTTGCTGATAACTTGAGGCAATTACTGGATGAAAAAACGCTCAATTGGTTTGGAATGTGGTCCCCTTTTAACCCACGCTATTTGATCGTCACCGATGGAAAAAAGGATGAAATAAAAATAAAACAACTCATTGAAGTACTTTTGATGATGATTGGAGAAGTGGAAGTCGAGGAAGAGGAGGTAAATATCACACTTGAAGCGGTGTTGCCACCACCAAACACCCCCTCCTTCCCTCAAATAAATCCTTGGCTTAGCGCAAGTTGTGATCATCAACCCAGTCAATGAACAAAAATTTTGTTCAAAAAGAGTTCATTTTAAGTCGAGCTTAGACAAACTAAAAAAATAAATTATAATGTATTTATATTTCGATGAATCGATGAAGCCATGGCAAAACCACCCCCTCCAAAAAAACCAATTGAAGCGCGGGTCATTGATTACCTTGCACGGACCACGGATGCTGACATTTTAAGCAGTGCAGCAAAAACACTTGAAGCAGAAAATACTGACCAAAACCATGAAATCCAACGCCTCAGACTCACACGTGGCCAAGTGGCTTTTGTGTTGATTGAATATATTGATCACCCCACTCATGAATCAAGTAGAATTGAAAGGATGGAATTCGTGGAAAAACTACTCACCTGGCTCTCAAAGGTTCGAAGTGGTCTTTTGGATCCTGAGCTCACCGAGGAAAATCCAAGCCTGCGAATGAAGATTGAAGCCATCTTATCCTCTGGCACCCTACCCATTGTAAAAATGGATGCATTAGAGATGGCAAAGCAACAAATCGTCGAATCTAACAAACCACCTACGACACAAAAACCTTTCTTTAACCCAAAAACCTTAGAAGGCGTGACGAGAGGGGCTATAGCCCGATCAAAAAGGTCAAAAAGAAGGTCGTCACACTCCCCTCCAAAAAAAATGGCTACACCTCAGTGGCAAGAATTTATCACCGAAAAAACAATACAAAATGAAATTAGTTATGCCCTCATAAAAAACCCTTCCATCATTGGTGTTTCACAAAGGGCATTAGAAAGACTATTGAATTCCCTGGGGACAAACAAAGACATCGCTCTTTTTGCAATGCTTGACTGCCTTGGCCTTAAAAAACAAATCATTGTGGACGGAAAAATTGACCCAAGGGAAGCTAGAAAAATTCTAATTGCATTGACCATGCTAAACAATCACCCCGGAGCCCAGGCATAAATCCCCTCCCCCCGCAGGATCTGGCGTGTAAAAAACCGCAAACTGACCGGCTGCCACTCCATGCACTGGGGCTTTTAAGGTGACCCTGTTTCCATCCACCTCACACACATGCAGAGTGGCCCCGTGACGGATTTTAACCCGTAATTCTCGCCCTTCTAGGGGTAAATTTTTGTTGATGAGATGAATGGGTCCAATTTGAAATTCAGTTTTATACACCGCTTCCGGCTGGTAGCCATTGGCTAGGTAGACGATGTTTTTTTCAACGTCTTTTTGAACCACAAACCAGGGTCCCCCACTCAAATCAAGCCCTTTGCGTTGACCAATGGTGTAAAACCAAAAGCCTAAGTGCTCCCCCACTTTTTCCCCTGTTTCGATGTTGATAAAATCTCCGGGCATCTCATCCAGATGGTGCTTGAGGAATTCCCGGAAGGGTATCTTCCCCAAAAAACAAATCCCCTGGCTGTCCTTTCTATTTTTATTGGGGAGATTGTATTTTTCCGCCAAAGCTCTTACCTCGTCCTTGCTATAACCTCCAATAGGAAACATGGCGCGGGACAGTTGCCTTTGGGACATTCGGGCTAAAAAATAGGTTTGATCTTTGATGGGATCGGGAGCCATTTGCAAAACATGGTTTTGCGGTAGAGACGCAAGATTTTGCGTCTCTACCCTGCGCACTTGCGCATAATGTCCCGTCGCTACTTTTTCAAATGAATCGTTGATTCGCTCATAAAACTGGCCAAATTTGATCTGCTGGTTACAGAGTACATCAGGGTTGGGGGTGCGGCCTGCCTTGGCCTCAGCAATGGCGTAATTCACCACTTGATCCCAGTACTCCTTTTGCATCGAGATGACCTCAAGCGGCACGTTGATCTCCTCACAAATCTGCCTCACATAAGCCAAATCCTCCTCCCAGGGACACTCACCTAAATAACTCAACTCATCCTCGAGCCAGATTTTTAGGTAAAAGGCAGTGATGTCATGACCCTGGTCTTTGAGGAGTCGAAGGGCGACTGAGCTATCGACCCCACCGGAGATGAGCATGGCGATTTTCATCTTGAATTTAAAATAGATTTAAAAGGTGAATGTATTTTAACACATCAGCTTAATAATCTAGTTCCCACATGTATTAAATTTCTGGTCGACTTAATTCATTAATACCTCTTTTACTCCTTAAATTTTTTATTAATAGTTAATGTTAAATTACTTTTTTATGTTATAATTTACCTCACTCTTAATCAATCCATATCTTAAATTTCAATGACTGAAATAAAACCCATTTTAAACCCTGATTTTCCTGAACGTATTACTGCTAAATGGGCTCGCATCAACTACTTCCCCCCGTCTACAGATAAAAGAATAGAACTATTAAGCAGTTTTGATAGGCTCATCAGTGAATTGGCATCGTTACGAGTCCAAATCTTTGACATTGATTCAAGTCAAAGCTGTCCAGCTGAATTGAAAGGCGACATTAGAGTGGATGCGGTTGAAGCTGCTGATTCCTGCTTTGAAATGCCTGATGAAGTAAGTTTCGATGAAGACTTTTCTGGGGGCATAAATGACACCCTTTCTGCACTTAGAGAGCGCTTGTCAAATTTGAAATTCATGCCTTGTAGCCTTGAAGCAAAACGTGAAGAATTAATAGGTGATCTCAGATCAATCCACACATTGATATTCGAAGAAATACTAGTCGATATTAAAGACCCACAAATTACCATTCGTTCCAATGAAGAAGATTCTGGAGCTCGCTACTGGTTAACCGAAAAAGAAAGAACTCACTCAGTCCAAATTGATAGCTCTGTCATAAAAAAACTTTCAGAATTTAAAAAAGGGCGAACATTCAAAACTTCTTCAGGATTCCCTGATAGAAACCAACTTAATTGGCTCAACACACAAAAATACTGTAATGCTTTTATCCCCTTAAGAAATGGAGATCATTTTTTTATTTTAAATCTGTGCATCAGCAAAGGAGGGCTACTCAAAGCTCTTTTTTATTCGAGTCCAATCCTTGGAAAAATTGATGCATCAATATATAGAAGGGACAATCGAACAAAAGGTGGTGATCAAGACCCTTTAATCACGGAAATGGATCACACAGAAGCAGCTGCAGGCACCCCCCATGAAGGAATACTTAGTCGGTTATTTAGACGGCTTAATAAAAGATAAATTAAAGCTTAAACCTCATCACCTCCCGCCCCACCAACTGATCATCACGGGCATAGTTGAGGGAGAAGCATTTTTGATGCGGCAACAAAGACTGGAGCTCAAAGCCCATCTCTTCAATACGCTCCACACAATCAAGCCCCATCTCACTCCCGTCTCGCAGGCGGAAAAAAGGCAGCGCAGCCACGATTGGCCCTCTAAAATCAGCCGCCTTAAGCTGTCTGAAAAAACGGGTGTAAAGCTGGTCTAATTCATTGGCAATGGGTCGCAATTCTCGCTCAGCCCTAGGATGAGTCTGCGGAGGACCTAGGTAACCCTCAAATGCAATCGCCTCAAACGCATAGTCAGGAACAGGGTCAGTCGCATCGTGCTCAAACAAGCTAGCACTTGCATTTAAAACATGCATTTGCCCCAGCCAGTCCATGTTTTTTTGAGCTCCCAGCAACGTACTTGTGTTGATGTCAGACCCTAGCACCTCATGGCCAGAGAGCACCCCCTCCATCACCAGCACTCCCCCTCCGCAAAAAGGATCCCAAATCGTCCCGCTCACCCCTGTTAGATTGACCAGTATTTGAGCTAATTTAGGGGGCAGCATCCCCACCTTCATGCTCCGAAAAGGTTTGTGAAAATCCCGCTGGCTGTAAGCATCAATGTCTTGCGTCGCCGTCACTCTTGCCACGACATACTGATCATTAAACTCAGCAACAATGAGCTCGGGGCCTTTGAGTCCCTTTTTTTGAGCGACACTTAAATTCTGAAACTCTTGATTGGCAAACCGGCTCGACACTCCTGCTGACTTGAGGAGTTTTTTGAGACTGATGAGCAATTTACGCAGCATACTTTCGGGCATGCCATACAAACTAACCCCATAATTCAATTTGCCAGATTCATGGCCCTCCATCAAGTTCTCGAGCAAAGCTTCGTTGAGCCCCTCTTTTTGTACCTCTGCCTTTATTTCAGCCATTTTAACCACTCCTCCCAAACGATCAAAGTCGCTTTGAGCCAGCTTTTTTGGCGTCTCCATCACGATAAAATCAGACCCCAGGTGGTCAAAAAGAGCGTCTGGATGAACTGCATAAAGCTCAGCCAGTGATAAATCGGGATCTTTACCGGCGATGAAGATGTACCTTGACATTTTTGATTATTTTTAGTAAGATTCGGCACTAAGATTAGCCCAAAAACCCGCAAACCGCAACTGGTTTGATGGGAGTTTTTTGCGCTCCTGCTGATTCCTCGCGGATTACGAATTATGTAGTACGTAGTACGCCAGGCACCAATCACACCACACAATTCGTAATTCGTACTACATAATTCGTAATTCACCCATGAAACACCTCAACCTTCTCATCAGCGGACTCCTCGTTTTATCCATTGGGCTATTTTCTGGTTATGCCATGGGCTATTTTCAAGCCAAATCAGCTCAATTTCCTCAGATCCAAATGGTGGATGAATTGAATTCAAACGTTAGCACCATTCATCTTTTAAATGTGGCTGATGGCGTGCTGCATGGGCAGGTGGCAGGTCAAGCTGCTCGAATTGCCCATCATACTGAGGCCATTCAAACCGTACAAGCGGGTGAGACATTCCAGATTCCTCTTGCAGACGTTGATTTGGCTAGTTTTTATAGTGCAGAAGATCTCCCTGAAAATACAGCATTTATCGCTAGCAAGTCGGGAAAATACTACTATTCTATTTTGGATCCTAGAGCGCTGCGCATCACCCCTAAAAACAGGCGCTACTTTCAGTCAGATCTTGAGGCAGAAGCAGCAGGTTATCAAGCCCGACAGTAAGCGAAAAAGCTTGATTTTTTAGTGAAAATTTGTTATGATTATAAGAAGTCGCCGACCCTTTGGAGGCATGGCACTAAAAATAAAACTAAAAACATGATCGCACTACACACGAGTTCGCTTAAAAAATATGGTCTGAATCGCATTTTTGAATTCGCTAAAACAGCGGGTTATGACGGCATTGAGATTGGCGTTGATAAAGGCAATTTTGACACTCAGAATGCCGAATACATCAAAAAATTATCAGATGAATACAAGTTGCCCATTGTCTCGCTTCATTCCCCCTCAAATGGTACGGCGAAAAGTGTGAAGCATGTGGTCGAGATGGCGGAGTACTTAAAATGCCCTGTGGTGGTCATCACACCGCCTAAATTATTGGATTTTAAATTCATCAATTGGCTCAAAAAAGAAGTTCCAGCGATTCGAAAAAAGAAGAAGATCAGCATTTCTCTGGTCAATGCTCCGGGCAAGACGTTGCTTGGCTTTTTACCTGATCGGGCCCTGAACAACCTGGCGGACTTGAGGGAGTTTGGAAATGTTGCCTTGGACTGCTCCTCGAGTGCGTCTAAAAAATGGGGTAATTTGATGACGGTGTATGAGCACCTTAAAAAACTGGTGGTTCATGTGCACCTTTCTAACATCAACAAACACAAAGAATACGCCCTGCCTGTGGAGGGAATTTTGCCCTTGGAGAGTTTTTTGAGAAAGCTCAAGGCCAATGAGTACGAAGGAGCCATTTCCGTTCGTGTGCGCCCCACAGAGCTCAAGGCGGGTGATGATGAGGAGGTGGTTAAGCGTCTTAAAAAGGTGAAGGAGTTTGTGGATGAGTTTTTTAGGAAGTAGATGCTCGTAAAAAGCAAGCTACCAACCATACGTGAAAAGTAAAGTGTTTACACATTTTTCAATTTTCAGCAATTTTACTTTACATATTATAATTTTATTGTTATAGTAAAAAAAATCTGTGTGCCCATATCATTAAAATATGCCCTATGGAAAATCCATCACACTACTCTCTCACCAAATACCAATTCGAATCTACCACGGACCAATTCAATCCGCCTTTTAGCTCTCGGAGAGAAGAGCTGGCTCGTATAAAAGCCAAGGGTGAAATAACACCAGAGGAGAAACAAGAGCTTATGGCACTGAATCGTTCTTCTTGCGATGATTTATTTCGCTTAGAACCAATTTACAATCCTGCATCGGGACCTTGCACAATCTCTTAATCTAAACTCCTACATATCGCACTCCTCAAAAATCCCAAGGCCCAAAGGGCCCCGGGATTTTTCTAGAAACTCAACCACCTAACGCTTCTTGCCTTTCCAGATCTTCTTAGCCCCCATCCACACAAATTTAACGAGGAAAATAGTGATGAAGAGATAGAAGATGACTAGCGCCGCGTAAACGATGAAGCTCACCAAACGGAGTGAAATGTATTGAATCGCTTCGTTGAGCTGAGTCACAAGTTCGCGAGCCTCGTACTTCCAGTTGTCTTTAAGCTGATTCCAGTCAAAAATCACATCTTTTTGAACCGAAATGTCAAAGAAGGTGAAATCGAGTTGGTCCATCAAATCTTGACGTTGCTTGTTGGATTGATCAATTTGAGATTTAGTGCTCAATCGTTCACGGCTCAATCGTTCGATTAAATTCAGCTTACTATCAATGACAGAAGCCAATGCTTCGGCGTTTTGTTGCCGGCGAGCCACCTCACTGATCTCATCATAGGCCTCTTGGGCTTGAGTGAGGGTTTCTTCGATGGAGGCCAAGCGTTTTTGTAGAATGTCTAGCTCAGACTCCACCCCTTCAACGGACTGCTGAATGGTGCGAACATTTTCGTTGAAATAATCAGGGTCGAGTGACTCAATCAAAGCAATGATTTCAGATTCTTTTTCTTTTTCAACTTTAAATCGATAGTAGCAATTGTTTTCATTTTGGTCTGAGTTTTCAAAAATCACATAAGCCTTAGCCTTCAGCTCAAATAGTTGACCACAAACTTCATCCAATTTTCTGGTTTCAATCCCTCCATTGTATGATTTGACCTCAAAGGACTCCGCATCGACACCTGGAGTGAACCCTGGCTGGATGGGTGGCATGATCAAGCCATCATCATAGTAATAATCCCCTCCCATTTCTGCCATGGGGGCATAACTTGAGGTCATTCCCACAGCTTCTTCCATGTCGTAGGCTAGATTTTTAGCATAACTAGGAGCGCGATCATTCACCGTGTTGGAAACCAAACGATAGGAGAAAGTTAGCAAGCCAATGACTAAAGTGAGCCCAATGACTCCCAGGAGGACAAAGCCGAATATTTTAGCCATGAAACGAAAGGACCAAGTGGGTTTTTTTGTGGCCATGATAGTGGGGTTATGAATTACACATTACGTATTACGTAGTAAGTATTACGTACTACGCACTTTTTATTTAAGTGTTTAGTTGAAAACCAATAAACTAGAAACGATGGCGAAGGCACTGAGAATGACTAGAATTCCAATGATGGCATTGCGGATGATTTTTTTGGAGCGCTCCACCATCTCATCATTTCCAAAGTTCATGATCATGGTGGCTCCCCCGTAAACCAATATTCCAAAGGTGATGACCCCTACAAACCCTAAAATGAATTGCATCACACTTCCAAAGGTACTGATGATATTGGCAATGTTGGAGGTGGTGATTTGATCATCTTGCGCCACAGGAATGACAAATATATTTTTGATGATGATTTCGTTGATGGCGATTAAAATCAGACCGACCCCCACCCAAAGCACTGAGGTACGGAGTTTAGTGAGTTGATCCTCTTGTCCTTGAGCAAAAAGCATTCGGGTCCCATTGATGACGATGAACAAAATGGCTACCGTTCCGATCAATGCGCGCAAAAAGGCAACCAGTCCAAAAATTTCCAAGCTAAAGCCTTCGTCTTGGGCTGCTCCTAAATCAGTTCGAATTTCTCCAGGCGCCCCATAGAGCACATTCACCAAACGCCCCACCAGCAAGATGGCCACCAAGCCTAACACCCCATATAAAATGGCCTTTTTTTGTTCAGTGATCGTGTTCTCATCTCCATCGGCAAAAATCATGCGCACCCCTGCAATGATGATCCATAAAATAGCCAAAGCTCCTGCAACATTTTGAATGACCCCTGCCACCGACTCCACCACTGTATTCAACTGCCTCTCCCCCTCTCGGTTGAGACTCAATAATAAGGCGGCATCCACCACTATATCAGCATCACTGGCCGACAACCCTTCTATTAAGGTGACTTGTCTACGTAGAAAGTCTAAGCCCTCCTCTCGACTTGCCGAATCCGATAAGCTCAGGGTCTCTATGATGTCTTGAAGGTCTACATAACCTGCCTCAGACTCTACCAGGCCATAAACCCGACTCGGCACCGGGCCCCATTTGTCATAACTGTAGTAAAAATCGACCTCCTTCTGTAAAATGCCGGCTCCCTCTTCTGCAATGGGCTCAATGAGCTCCATATTTAATAGAGGGGCTTCTGAGGCGAGAATAAAGTTCAAAATATCGTCCTTTAAACTCTCCTCGGTGACTAAAATCTCAAGTTCTAGGTCCTGGATCTGACTGTCTATCACTGCAATGGCCTCCGACTCTCTCAGCTGACTTTTTTCGGCAACCAATTGAGCCAAGCTCCCTCTTAGAAAGAGTAAATTTTGAGTCTCTCCTGTGAAGTATGATTCAAACTTTTGAGCCACATCTTTCAAACTTTGATACCCTGTGACATTAAAAAATTGAATCCATTGATCCGGTAAATTTCCCCAACTTTCAGCTGGATTACTATAATCAATAATGGCAATTCCCTCACTCTCTAAGCGAGATTTGATGTCACTCAGAATTGAATCTTCAAAAGTAGACTGGGCATGAACCAAAGAAAATGAGGTGATGAGCATCCCCACCAAAAGCCCCAGACCTGTGAATTTTTTTAGAAACGTTTTCATGTGATTAAAGTGGGGATCAGAAGCGCCAAATCAGCAGAGACGAAGGTATTGACCAAGGCATATGCCCCATAAATGATGACAATGGCCACAATTCCAGCCACAATCATTTTTTTGGCAGTGCCTGCACGGTCCTCATTGTCCAGAGCTGTGAGGTATAAAAAGCCTGCGTAGATGGTGAAAATAACGGCTATTGGCCCCAAGAACACTAGAATCAGGCGAATGAGGCTGGTGAGCTCGGAAATACTTGCCTCAGTTGGGGCTGCCGTGACCTCATCTGGGCCATTGATGACATAGATGGCGTTGACGATGTTGTTGGCCAATAAAATAACCATGATTCCCATCATCCCCCAGGTCAAATTCTTTTTTTGAGTGTTGATGGCCTCCTCATCATCCCCAGCGGTCACCATGCGGAAAGAGACAATGGACATCCAAAGTACAATCACTGACCCCAAGAGCCACTTGATGTAATCCACAATGTCTCTAAATTGATCTCGCGTGGCATTAAAATCAATGATGCTGTCGGCGGTTGAGGTGGCTGGGTTGAAGATACTAGCAACATTTTCTGCGATGATGAGCACGACGAATCCCATCAAAAGCCACAAAAAATTAGTACGTTGCTTGGAAAGCGCCTCCTCCTGCCCACGTGCCAACACCAGGCGCAAACCGTAAAATATCCCCATGATCAAAGCAATGCCTCCCACCAAAGTGCGGACGATGGCGACTAAATTACGAATGAAGCCGACCGCCAGCTCCTCACCCGTTTGGGAAGTGGCTTCAAAACCGGGCACCCCTCCCAAATACCTATCCCAATCCCCTAGAACACCTTCTTGAGCATGACTCAGCTCTGGGGAAAAAAGGAGGATTAAAAGTAGCAAGCCACTACAGGCCACTAAATAAGTGTATCGCCGATGAATGAGTTGTTTTTTTGATTTCACGTTTTGTTTTTTTGATTTCACGTTTTGTTTTTTCGATTTCATTTTACTATTTTAGAAAAACATTTGCAATATGAACTAAAACCATTTAGAATATGTCAGCTTATATTTGAGAATACACCATTATGGCTAAACGTCCTACACCCAAAAAACAACAGGCTAATTCACAGTCTTCACGTCGCTACAAGACATATCAGAACAAAGCTCGTAAACGCTTGGTCAACACCACTGCACTGTCTAAATGTGACCAGTGTGGCGATGCTAAATTAGCGCATGCTGCTTGCTCTAGCTGTGGAAACTACAAAGGACGCACTGTGGTGGACACCTCAAAGGGAATGAATAAAATCACTCGAATTAAAGCTTAACATTATTTAGTGCGGAGTACGACGTGTGAAGTGACCTGTGACGTCCCACCTCATAACTCGCACCATGCCCCATTATTATGGCCAGTTGGCGACATTTATCCAGAGTCATTGTCATGCAGAGCTTCTTTGAACATGAAGCCCGTGGTGGTGAGCTGATGGAAATTTTGGAATACAATTTAATTGAGTATGGAGAGAAAATCTCCGAACGGGATTTTGCGACACACCTCATTCAAAAAATTGAGACCCATTTTAGCGTGATTCGAAAGTTGATCAAAAAACACGCCCCGGAATGGCCTGTGGATAAAATGGATCCTGTGGAACGCTCCATTTTAACCTTGGGAACCTGTGAACTCATTGATCCTGAAAAAGATGTTCCTGTCAGCGTGGCCATCAACGAAGCCATTGAACTGGCTAAAACCTATGGAGGTGACAATAGCAGCAAATTTATCAATGGGGTGCTCAACGCCATCGCTCATGATAAATCCTTGAAAAAGGGTAAGGGGAAGAGTAAGGCAAAGGAAAAGGCAAACAAGGAGGAATAGTGTCAAACCAACATTCACAATCCCATTCGGAGCCAATCCGTAGGCCAATTTGAAAATCCCCCCAGCCCCCCTCGTCAAGGGGTAGCTAAATATAGAGGATAAATCAATTCGCAGAACCATTCGAAACCCATGTACAAAAAACTCGAAGAAAAAATTAACATTCAATTTCCAGATCACGACACCTTGCGTGGAGCCTTCATTCATCGCTCCTATTTAAATGAACATAAGGGGAGTAAATTTGAAAGCAATGAGCGTTTGGAATTTTTGGGAGATGCCGTGCTTGAACTGGTGGTGACAGAGTATCTTTACCTCCACTATCCAAATCCAGAGGGTGAGCTGACCAACTGGCGCTCTGCCCTGGTGAAGGGTGAGATGCTGGCTAAAGTAGCCCGTGAGCTGGGCTTGGGAGAATATTTGTTCTTGAGTCATGGTGAGGAGAAATCCGGAGGACGTGAGAAGGATTATTTACTGGCCAATACTTTTGAGGCTTTGGTTGGTGTGATTTATTTAGAGTTGGGCTATCAGGAATCTCAAAAATTCATCATGAAATTCCTCCTGGTTCATTTGGAGGATATTTTGGACAGTGGGTCTCATATCGATGCCAAATCAAAACTCCAAGAACTTGCCCAAGAAAAGGTGGGTATCACTCCAAGTTATGAACTGAAAGGCGAAGAAGGTCCAGATCACGACAAAACCTTCACCATGGGGGCTTTCATTGGAGATCGTATGGTGGGCAAGGGCAAGGGCAGTAGTAAGCAAGTGGCTGAGCAAAGTGCGGCGGAGGATGCTTTGAAACGGTTGAAGTGGTAGTATTTTAGCTGGGAGCTGGGAGCTGGGAGCTGGGAGCTTTTTTATTATTCTCGGTCGGAAACCTTTAGATTGTATTGATTCCTAATGTCAAAAACTTACCCTCAAAGAGCTAGTCTTTAGTCGATAACCCTTAGCTCTTTTACTTCGGTAAAATCTGCACTGCTCGGCGTTTATCCTCACCGACACTCGTGGTTTCGACTTGATCCTTGAATTTATCTGAAGCTGCTAAATGAAGATGGATTTTCCGTCTGAAATACGGATTCATGGGAGGCAGTGTGATGGCTTTTTGAGTCTCGATCGCATACTCTGCCTTGCGCTCAGCCAAACGAAGGACGGTTTCTTCTTGTCTTTTTTTGTAACCATCCACATCCACTATCACTTGAATTTTTCCATCTAATTTCTGCTTCCACAACAAACATTTAAACACGTGTTGAATGGCCCCAATGGTTTCTCCATGCCACCCAATCAACAAATTGGAGTCAGCGGTTTCAATCGACACATAAAAACTAGTTTCCCCCTCTTTCGTTACTGTCACCCCCGAAAAGCTAATGCCCATGACCTCCAACAATTGCTCCAAAGTTTCTTTGATCAATAATTCCATGAAATGTTTATTATGACTAACTGTTATTCATCTTACAACGAGTTGGGTGGGGCTGCAAATTTTATTTAGAATCTAGTCTTTTGAACGATTCACCACCCACTGCTGACCGATTCCAAATAAAGTGGACGTCCCCCAATAGAAACCAACCGCTGCTGGAAGTGTGGCTGCGAAGAAGGCGATGAACACTGGCATGATATACATCATGGTCTTCCCCATCATCGGCATGCCTGGCGCTGAACTTGATTGAGTTTTTAAGGTGCGACCCAAGCTCAGCTTCATTTGGAAGAATTGGAGCACAGCCACAATAATAGGGAGGACGATTGGATCCACCTGAGTCAAATCTAGCAAGCCGAAGAAATTTGGGTCAATGCTCGAAATGTCAAACGCTTGAAGTCCTGAATACAACAGTTGAGGATTGATGGAATCTAAACCATCTCGAACCACATAAAAGAGTCCAATGAGCACTGGAAATTGAATCAAAAGCGGCAAACAACTACTCATCGGGCTCACCTTGTGCTTTTTCCAGATCTTCATGGTCTCGGCAGCCAGCTGCTGAGGGTCTTTTTCATACTTCTTTTTGAGGGCGTCCAACTGAGGCTGAACCTTTTGCATCCTTCGCTGCGCCTTCAAAGCCTTTTGATTTGGAGCCAGTAATATCAATTTAATGAGCAAGGTCAAAAGAATCACTGCCCAAGCCAAACTATGCCCTGGAATGACAGACAAGAAAAAGATGAGTGTGTTCAAAATTGGCTTGTAAAAAGCCTCCTGCCAGAATGCCCCAAAAATAGAGCGAGACTTCACCTCAATTTCAGCTGAATAAACCTTTTCAGCCTCATCAAATTCGACGCTCATGTCAATACGATAACGTCCTTTTTCGTCAAAAAGCTCAAAATTCCACGGTGCATAACTGAGTGTGTAATTCTCATTCGCAGTGATGGTGATTTCACCTGGCTCACAGTCCAATATTTCAGCCTCAGCGGTTTGCAAAGCCCATTCTCCATTTTCATAACGTTGAACTTCCAAAGGGTTGTTGACACAGTCGTACTCAAAGGCAATCGGCTCCTGAGCATTGTTTATAATATCCACCGACACCACCTTGCCAATTGCAATTTTAGTGTCTGTTGAAAGCACCACATCATCCGTACTTTCGGGTGACCTATTGTTTGTAAAAATCGATAAAATCAGATAGGCAGCAACCGCAAAGAGCACAAAGCGTGTGTATTTAGGCATGAGGTTTCAGATGGTTAATGAAGTTTTGTATTTGGGCGTCAAAATTAGAAAAAGATACTTTTTTAGGGGCTGATTTTTTAAAAAAAACCAAACAAACGATTGGATCGCTTATTTCGTTAAGGTAGCCTCTTAGGCCGACATAGATTTGCCTTCTACTTTTGTTTCGGTCCACAGCTTTATTCATAGCTTTTTTGGAGATACTGACCGCAAACTGACTTTCTGGTGTTTGGGCCGGTAAGTATTTAAACACCAGCCATGACGTATGATAGACTCTCCCCTGTCGACTCAACTTAAGAATCAATCGACGGTTTGAAATCCGGTGTCTTTTATTCAGCATGACTAAACACCGAGGCGTTTTCTCCCCTTGCTACGACGACGTGCAATGACCTTTGACCCGCCCTTGGTGGACATGCGGGATAAAAATCCATGGCGTCTGTGTCGTTTCCGTTGATTGGCTTTACTTAGCATGACATTTTTCCTTTATAAATAGCCAGAGCATTCTAAAGGCTATTATTTAGAAAGTCAAATGGAAGATGGAGAAAATCTTACGAGGTCCATTTTTAGATATTTTATTTGACTTTTAATTCAACTCTAATTAATATGGTTGAGCTCTTTTAAAATGCCGCCTTTTCAAAGACTTTTACCCTATATATGGGGTGTGAGGGGCACATGCAAAACAGCAAATAAAGCGACAACGTGGGTCAGTAGCTCAGTTGGTAGAGCAGAGGCCTTTTAAGCCTTTGGTCCTGGGTTCGAGTCCCAGCTGACCCACCACCATCGCAAAAACAGACGCCAGCTTACGTATCTGCCTCACTACCGTGTGTCAGCTTCTTCAGCTTATGTCTGTTTTTGCTCCTTCCCCACTAAATACCCTCCTCCTTCTAGATTCTCCTTTGGAGAATCTAATCATTGGGCCTCCCTGCATTTTGTGGGGGCCCCGTTTTTTTTGTATTTGGAATTACTTCTTAATTCCAAATACCAAATTTTGTAGCTTAGAACTTATCACTAATTTTAGCTCCCCCCTTGAGAAAGGGGGGGTAGGGGGGGGTGAGATTAGAATGGATAGTTAGACCACCCCTCCTTCGGAGGGGTTTCGGTGGCATTCCCCTCTCACAGAGGGGTCATCCATTGCAACGCAATGGATGGGGGTGTTCACGCTGTAGGCTGCGATTTGTCTGGTGTCTCCCAGCTCCCAGCTCAAAGCTCCCAGCCGGGAGGAAGTGGGGAGGCTGCGATTGGTCTCGCATCTCACATCTCATGTCTCATATCTCATGTCTCATGTCTCATATCTCAAATCTTCCAGCTCCAAGCTGAGTGAAATTTATTCCTCAATTTCTGGCCCTAAGAAACTGGAGATGACAAAGGTGATCGCGGGGATTGAGAACCACACGTTGTAATTATTGATCATGGCTTGTACCATTATGGAATCCCGATACATGGCCAGCACCGCCTCATTCATGATGATTCCCCCATCTTGCACCAAAGAGGCTCCAGAAGTGTAAATAAGAATCGTACTTGTGATTAACCCTGCACTTAAAATACCGTAAACCAAATTGAGGGCGATGTGGGTGGTTGAAGAGCGGGGGTGCTCCATATTGATGGTGAAACGACCTCGCGTGGCGATTAAAACTATGGTGGCTACAAAAACAAATATCTTAAGAATCACCAAGGTAGATTCAACGTTCGTCACCTGTATGCGTCCTGCGATGGCCTGCTCTCCAATGAAATAATGCTGGATTAAATTTCCCATTCCATCCGCTGCCAAAATAGCAATATAGCTTGCAATGATGATCTTAAGGGTCTGATTTCGGCCTATGATAAAACTGTACGCGATGATGACCGCGAAGAACACAATCACAAAGAGGTCCCAACTCAGATTAATGTCCATCATTTTATTTTTGTTTTCAGATTTAGACTAGCCCGAGTATACGCTGTGTGAGCTATTTGTGCAAATTGAAAACGCTTTAATTTTTGGCTTGATTTGCCTCTTTACAAAAGCGTGTTTCAAAGTATTGGCTCACTCCAATGCCAAGGGCTAAGATGGCTGAATATAAACCTAAAAGCCACATAAAAGAGGGGGGTAAGTCAGATTTAAGCATTGCAATTAAAAACACACTATACCAGGATACTGCCGAAATAGCACCTAAAGCAAAGGCTAATTTATGCCACATCCGCCCCATTTTTTGATGATTTTTAAGGTTGAAATGAAGCAGGTAGGGAGCTATAAAAAGGTGTAAGGCAATCCCATTGAGTGTCAAAATAACAACCGCTGTTACTTTCATTAAAAAAGCAGGCGATTGGTTGTATGCTTCTGAATTAGGCAGGTAGATAGCCACCCCTGTTAAAATGATAATGAAAAGGGCACCTAAGATTAGATTCTTGAGCAATTGCAAGACCTCTTGTTCCTTTTTAGAGATGCGAAAATCCTTGAGGAACTTAAAAAAGAGGAGATCTGAAATGGTGGCACCCCCCAAGCCCAAAACAACACCTAAAATATGAATGGTTAGAAATTTGAGATGGTGAAGCTCTAGAAAGGTAGACAGAGTATTCATTTGATTTTTATTTAATTTTATTGTATAATATAATATTGAACTGGGCACACCCCTATTCTAACAAAAAACCCTCCAAAAAATGAAAAATAAAATTATAAATTTTTTAAATCGGCACACCACGCGCATTGTGGATAAAAATGACAGTAAGTTTCGCCTTTACCCTCGTTGGTTGATTTGGTTGATTCTTTTTTTGAGCTATAATGTCCTATTGCAAGGAATTGCTGATGTGGTGATTAAAGCATCTGGCTACACCCCATGGTTCAATGCTCTACCTGCCCGCTGGGATTTTCTCTTCCTAACGGGTGTTTCTGTGCTGATGGGATATCAGGTGTTGATTGGAATGCGTCGCCGGGAGCTAGATGTGACCCGTAACTCCTTTGCCATGGGTATCCTGGTAGAATCAGGGCTGGTGATTTCAGACGTGGTTCATTTGGCAAACTATGCCAGTGATCACGAATACCTCTTTATGATTCGCTTACCATTCATCATCTTCACCACCATCAATTTTATTATTCTTGTTGGAATTGCCCACCGTCTCAAGCTTTTTCGTGGGAAAAAAGGTCAATTTGAACTGGCTTAAACTTCATCCAATACCCCCTCTGACTCGTCTGACGTCAAATCAGGGATTCTCCATTTTTTAGGCATGATACCGTTCCAAAATACAAAGACGGCCGTAAAGAAAATAACCGCTAAATTTAAACTTAAGAAAACAGTCGAGAGAATGGTGCCCAAAGTGACTAAGATGCGAATCGTCTTTTGCTTTTTTTGAGAGCTCAATAGCGCTTTTATAGAGGTTAAATCTGCAACATCTAAGGCAATTTTTAGAATAACCCCTCCAAAAACAGCCAAGGGAACAAACTGGATTAAACCTGCAAATACAAAGGTGAAGAGGAGGCAAAACCCTGCTAAGACCAACTTAGAAAAACGATGATGGCCCTTTTCTTGATAGAGCATCATTGAAGGCACTGTGGACTGGGCCCCCGGGATGCCGCCAAATAAACTGACCACAAATAAGGAGAGACTTTGACCTGAAAGCTCGCGTGTCATTTTGGTTTTATGACCACTTTTCTTGTCCATAATCATAGCGGTTAGCAGGGTGTCTAACAGTGCGATTAAGGCCAACTCTAAAGCCAAGGGTAGGAGGATCCAAAGGGTCTCAAAATTTATCATATTCAATCGTGGCCATGCCCATTGTATACCAGCAATATTCGATTCAAAATCAATATAAGAAAAGGGTACATCTATAAAAAATGCCAACACGCTCATGAATACGATCACCACTAATGACCCTGTAATGATTCGCCACACTTGATGTTCAAAATTTTTGTTCAACCGATTCATCAACAAGGCTACCCCAAGTGTCATGCCCATTAAAATCCAATCACTCCCCCCCTGCATGCTCCTAAACTGAGCTAAGATAATCAACAAAGCTATTCCATTTACAAAGCCTGAAACCACTAAATTCGGTACCCACTTGACTAACTTATGAACCTTAAAGAGGGTGAGTAAAAATAAAATCACAGCTGAAAAAACCAATGTTAAACTCATCAGTTCCACCGTGCTTAAATCTGAAGCATGAGTACTGAGCCACTGTTGGTCGAGGATTAAAATAGCCCCAATGGCCGCCGTCATTGGTCCTGTTGGCGAGCTAACCCCATAACGGGAGCCTCCTATCAATGCTGCGACCAACGTGACTAGGCAAGTGGACACCATCCCAATTAAAGCACCTCGCCCCGAAAGCACTCCAAAAGCTGCCCCCAGCGTGATGACGACAATACTCACGCTCAAGGGGGCCAACAGATTGAATGAGGGGGAGGATTTTGAATTCATCGACGGAAGGTAAAATTTTGGACTATTCTAGCCATTCTATTGGATTTTTTCAAGGAAAACCTTAAAGAAATGGTAAAAAGAATTGATTTATCATCTAAATTTTATTACTCTGTGTCGGCAGCTTGTTTTTTAAATGATTAACTGCTCGTGTCACCATAGCTCAGTTGGTTAGAGCGCAGGACTCATAAGCCTGAGGTCCCTGGTTCAATTCCAGGTGGTGACACCACAAAACTAAAAAGACCCCAGTTTTTCAATTCAGCTCAGAAAAGCCGCTCTGGGAGCCATCATAAAATTTGGCTTTGTAAAGGGCTTGCGTCCAAATCTGACTGAGAAATATTGGCTTCATTTGGGTCTTTATAAAATTTTTGATGAAAAAAACTGGGGACTTTTCAGCACAAAAGAGTTGACAAAGCCAAGGCTAAAAGGCCAATGTTAGTTTTTTATAAATCTAAAGGCTTTTTGATTACCCCATCTTTGTATAGGTAGTTTTTATCTATTCCATCATATTCATTATCCCCATCCATACACTCAAATGTTTCAGGATTAGCACCCGCTACCATTTTAATCGTTGGTCTTTTTGGATTCGGTTGAACTTTCCAATAAACATGGTTTTTATCTTTGTAGTAACAAAAACCGCCCCCTTCATATCTAACCGCCTGAAAAGTTTCTGGGTCAGCCCCCTCTAGGACTAGCCCATAGTAATAGACATGTTTATTATCTTTATAGACATATGATACATGTTCAAATGTTTTTACATCAGCTCCTTCTAGAATTTTTCCATGAAAATAAACATGATTTTCATCTTTCATATAACCATAACCTCCATCAACCTGCCTAAAAGTAGGCAAATCTGCTTCTATTATTTTTTCTGCCCGTCCTTCATTCGATAAATAATAAACAGAACTGCCATCATTCACATATCCAAAAAGAGTCAAATCACCTTCTGGAAGCATAAGGTCTTTTACATTTTCCATTTCATATCGATGCAAAATACCATTGCCTCCAAAAGGACCAGAGGACATATAAAAGGCATTTCTATCTTTAAAAAAATAAAAATCGTCATCAGTAAGGTCTTGAGGCGTCTCGTCATTCGGACCAGGAATTCCCTCGAAGGTTTTTGAGTCAGCATTTTCAATCAAATCACCATTCCAGTAAACATTTTCTTCATCTTTTTTATAAAGAACTTCTGACTCAAATGTATCCTTAAGAACTTGCATATTCTTCATTTCAAATTCTTTGATTTCAATATCATTTTTACAACCTGATAAGAAAAGTGTAACTAGGATAATCACTAAATATAAGTGCTTTGCTTTCATAAATTTAGAATAAAATTGATTACAAGTATCACGATTATTTTAACCTTTTTTCAGCTTAATTTAAACCTAAACTCCCAAAAATGAGCAGGAGAAGGTGTGGCACCAACAAACTCTTTATTTGACCTTAGCTGAATGAGATCGTTTCAGCTCCTCGGATAAATGCTCTGGTCGGGGGCCAATACCGATAAGATAAGCAGGTATTTTTTTAAGAAATGAGAAGCGCTCAATGACACCAAAAAACCAGGGAATTTTGGGTTGCTCTTTTCCTTTGAGCACTTTGGCAATCAATTGATTTTGGAGGAAAAGTTGGAGGCGCTGAAGGAGCTTCACTGCAAAATTTCTTCGCTTTTGAATCTTTTTTAAATCCCTTGAGGTTGGCCCTCCCCTTTTGAAGGCCGGAACAAGAATGTTGGCGGCAGCCACCGCATCTTGAATTGCCACGTTGATACCGAGCCCACCCACAGGAGACATGGCATGAGCCGCATCGCCAATACAAATCACGCCATTGCTGGACCATTGCTTGAGGCGGTTCACCTTAACCTCAAGCGATTTAACCTGCTCCCATGACTTGATTTCATTCACACGATTTTCTAAAAATGGAGCTAGGCCTTGGATATGATTACGAAAGGAATCAAGCCCTTGAGCCTTGGCTTCTTCGACTCCCCCTTTTTTCACCACAAACCCAGCCTGCCAGTAATCCTTTCGCTGAATCATAACTAAAATGCGCCCCTTGTCGAGACAGCCAAAGCTCTGCGTGGGATCCGAGCTGTTTCGCGAGATGCGGAACCAGAGCACATCCATGGGTGCACCATAATCCTTTGATTCCAATCCAGCTTCTTTACGAATGGTCGAATGTCGCCCATCCGCCCCCACTACCAAATCAGCGTGGATGCTTAAAATCTCCTTTTTATGCCTTGCTTTTATTCCTATAACTTTTCCCTGCTTCTTAATAAGATCTGTGGCTTGGGTTTCCATCCTCAGGTCAAAATGAGGGTACTGCTTGGCCTGCTTGGCGATGAAGCTTAAAAAATCCCACTGAGGCACAAAAGCGATGAAGGGGTGTTTCATCTTTGTTTTTTTGAAATCGGCCAAAATCTTCATTTCACCATTGATTTGAAAGCCGATTTGATAGGTTTTTTCGTGTGGTAATTTGAAAAAATCTTCCAACAATCCTAGTTCTTCCAGTAAATTCATAATGGAGGGATGGATGGTGTCCCCCCTAAAATCTCGAAAAAAATCATTCCATTTTTCAAGCACGGTCACCTTGATTCCGTTTCGAGCTAAAAGATAGCCTAAGATCATCCCGGCTGGACCGCCTCCTACAATGCAACATTGTGTTTTAATGGTTTTTTGAGTCATTATACAGTTTTTATAACTTTTAAGAATGAGTCGAGGGAACTGTAAAAAACAAGAGGGCTTTCACCTCAGCCACAGCCTGCATGAACTTACCATAATTCTTCCCAATCTGAGCCTTGTTGATAGTGTAACCTTGGGTGATGTGGGTGCGTAGGGTTTTAGTGGCCCATTGACGGAAAAAAGTTGCTTTCTTGCTATTTACCCTATAAGCAACAGAGAGAATTACATCTAAATTGTAATATTCAATATCACGCTTCACTGTACGCTTTCCCTCCCTTTGAACTGTTGCAAAAATTGCAACGGTTGATTTTTTATCAAGCTCTTTAATTTCAAAAATACTGTTTATATGCCTAGATATACCGGATTTATCCGTATCAAAAAGTTCTGCAATTTGATTTAAGGAAGCCCAAATAGTTTCTTTTTTAAAATCGCCTTTTAACTCTATAGCCCCTGCTTTTGTTTGATAAATGATGAGATTATTTTCCATAAAGCACGTTTAAAACTAAGGTCTTTAACACAATGATTATACATTGATTTAGTTTTTAAACCGCTACAATTTTGATGCTATTTAAAAAAGCCACCCAAACAACTTAGTGTTCAAACGGCTTTTTTAGTCTAAACTTACATTTCGTTACTAACGACTGTAACATTTACTGCTTTTGGACCCTTATCAGAGTCTTCCATTTCAAAAGTGACTCGGTCACCTTCGTTCAACTCGTTGAACTCCGGGCTATTCACATCATTGCTGTGAAAAAATAAATCTTTTCCGTCTCCGTCTGGAGTGATAAAACCGAAGCCTTTATCAGTAAGCTTTTTAATGACACCTTCCATGATAATAAAAGGTTAAAAAAATAAAATCCAAGAGTAATGATTAATGGAATTTATTGGCTAACCCCTATAAAAATTTCCTATTGGTCATCCTAATTTAGGACTTACTTTTAAGCTACAGTAATTATTGAAATAGTCAATATCAAAGACCATCGGTAGCAAAAATAAGCCCTCCTGTCCATTTGATATCATGGAGTATTTTGCTAAGCTTGAAATTAAGGAGGTAGCCGCTCTTACCTGAATCATATTTACAATGACATTAATAAAATACTGAGATGAAAATTAAACCCGTTTACATTTCTATATTGGACTTTATCGTTCCCTTGGGTCGATTTTTACGCAACACACAAGGCAAACTTCCTTTTTACGGATGGAAACGACTTGTTTTTCAAGCCATTCCGCAGAACTTTTTTGTCTACTGGTTATTTTCACACCTCCCATCAGTGGGCAATTTTTTATACATGATGATTTTTATCCCCTTAAGCGCCTGGCTTCATATTAAATTGAATGGCACCCATAAAAAAGTGGATCAAATCAACCTAATTCTTTTGTATTTTGTCGTGATTCTGATTGGACTTGGAGGCATCTGGAATTTTATTGGCCATACTTTTATGGCGGATATTGTTGCCAATGGCATTGGATGGCCAACGGGTAGCCCTTTTCAAACTGAACTCGCTTTTTATACTCTTGGCTCTGCCATTGCAGCCTTCATGACCCCCTGGCTTCGAGGTCACATGATCACAGCGCTCATCATTTCAAAATCTGTTTTTTGGTACGGGGCTGCTTTTGTACACATCAAAGACATTGTTTTATATAAAAACTACAACCCTTTAAATGCAGGAGTGATTTTGGTGGGAGATATTGTCTTCCCCACCCTTCTCTTGATCATGTTATTTTTTGTTTTGAATGACACCCTTCAAAGCAAGTAAGCTTAAGCCCTATATCGATTCACTACCTTATTTAGCCAATCAAGGTTTCAATGTACTCAAAATGTGCCTCGCTGACTGGCTGAATGGAAAGACGCTGCCCTTTTTGGGCCAATTTTATTCCCTCAAGTATTGGATCTGCCTTTACTTCGGCGAGGGTTAAGATGCGCTTTGCTTTTTTCACAAAGGCCACATCTACCAACATCCATCGTGGGTTTTCTGGCGTGCTTTTGGGATCGTAATATTTTGAATTCTTGTCGAACTGAGTGGGATCAGGATAAGGCTCTGAAGCCACTTTAGCCAGGCCTGCAATGTGGGGCGGCTTGTGATTTGAATGATAAAACAAAATCTGATCCCCCACTCGCATGTCATCCCTCATAAAATTTCGAGCTTGATAATTACGAATCCCATCCCACATGGCCTGCTTGTCTTTTTTTAAGTCGTCGATGGAGTAGTCGCTTGGTTCAGATTTGAAAAGATAGTGATTCATTTTACTAGGTGGCTTATTGATTATTTGAAACGATCCCCCTTCACCTCCTAAGAATAGCACACAACACTAAACCCTTCTCCTCTGAAGATAAATTATCCCCCCTTAAAAAACCACCCCGAGCACTCGCAAAAACAAGATAAATGATTTATGCTTCAGTCACAATTTACGCCATTATTCTCACCATGATCTATTTCATCCTCACCATCCTATTGATTGGAATAACCCCACTTGTTTTTCACCCTGCTTTTGGAGGCAGGAGCCAGAAAAAAGATCAGAAAATAATAAAAGCGTCTAAACACTTTAAAAAAGGAGCCTTCCACAATTCAGAAAAAACAACCGTTGATCTAAGGCAAGCTGACGAAGGCATCAGAAAGACCTTAATGAATTTTTTATTTGAGAATCGTAAGCTCAGAACCCCTGAAAAACCACTCTCAAATGAAGTCATCAATCCGTCAGACTATCAAAAAAACTACCCCAATGACGCTTTAGTGAGATGGCTAGGACACTCAACTGTTTTGATTCGGATGGAAGGAAAAACACTCATCACCGATCCCATTTTTTCAGACCGCGCCTCCCCTTTTCAATTCATGGGACCTAAAAAATTCGACTATGAAATCGAGTACTGCGCCCAAGACCTGCCTAAAATTGACGCTGTTCTGATTTCACATGACCATTATGATCATCTGGATTATCACACCATTAAAAAACTTAAAAATAAGGTGAATTACTTTTATGTTCCCCTTGGGGTCAAGGCTCACTTGTTAAAATGGGGGGTTGATGAGTCTAAAATCATTGCCTTGGACTGGTACCAAGAAAATCAATTGGATGAAATCAAACTGACCCTGGCACCGGCACGCCATTTTAGTGGCCGCACACTCAGCGATCGCAACCAAACCTTGTGGGGTGGATGGATCATCCAAAGCACAGAAAAAAGCATTTATTTCAGTGGGGACACGGGCTACACCGCTTGGTTCAAAAAAACCGGTGAGCGATATGGACCCTTTGATTTAGCCCTGATGGAATGTGGAGCCTACAACAAACGCTGGGCCACCGTTCACATGATGCCGGAGGAAAGCATTCAAGCAGCAATGGACCTAAGAGCCAAAGCCTATTTACCCATTCACAACTCAAAATTCAACCTCTCCTTTCATCCCTGGCAAGAACCGCTGGAGAGAGCTTTAAGCAGCATTGAATCAAGGGGCATGAATCTCATCACCCCCGTCATTGGGAGGCCTTTTAAGTTGAATGGAAATCTACCTCAAAAACGCTGGTGGCAATCCTTGATAAAAAATTAAACTTAGCCCTTAAAATAACTACTCATGAAAATAACACTCACATTTATGCTATACTAATCCCACTATTCTATAAAAACCTTCCATGAAAAAAACCACTGTTTTTAGCTTAGCCATAGCATTGCTAGCCAGCTCAACCTTTGCTTTTGCAGGCGGCTCTAGCGTAGGCATCACCGAAACCAACCCCGAAGACAAACTCCTCATTGCTGGAGAGAGCGACCAACTCCTCATGGGCTTTAGCCTGGAACCCTGGGCGTCCATTCCTGGCGATTTAAAACTCACCACGCTTGATCTTCATTGTACTCCAGGAGAGGGTTTTACCACTCTAACATTGCAAGCGGATGCCCCCGTGGCCACTAGTGAATTTGTGACCGATGAAGCGGGAAAGATGCGAGCTCATTTTGAAGCCGTTGATTTCGTCATCCCCAATGGAGAAGTTACAGAGCTTCAATTACTGGTCGACGTTGCGGAAAACACTGGAGATTTTATCAGCACCTGTGCCTTGGATGACCTAACCTTTCTCAACCTTGAATCGAACACAGAATATGAAGCGGGTCGTTATAATTTCGACTTTAATTTAAATCAGGTGGTTTATGTGGATGATCCTCAGGTCGATCTTCAAGTTGAATCTCCAGTTAATTTTTTAGGAGCGACATTTAATGACACCCCTCTAACATCTGACAGCCAGGACAATCCCCTTCTGGAATTTGAGATGGAGGCTTCAAGCCCCACTCAACTCGATAGCTTGTTTTTTTATTGCGAATCCGCCTCGGAACTAAAAGATGTGAACTTGATGGTGGACGGAGTGGAAATCCAACCGAGCGACATTCAAGTGGATTGGATGACCGCCTCACGCCCGGAACACTCAAGCGACAAACGCCTTATTTTCTCTGACTTAAACTTTGCCCTTGATGAAATCCCCACCACCTTTAATTTGACTGGGGACACTTACGATTACTTCTCCAACCTGACAGGACCCAGTTGTCGGTTGATCAATGGTGTCGTGACTGATCTTGAAACCGATGGTACGGCGCTTTTACCCGAAACCATTCGCCAAACCCCCTATTATATAGCTGCACCCGTCCCTTTTGAAAATCCCTATTCTGATGTTGAAGAATCCAACCCTTATTTTCCGGCTATTCGCTATTTGAGTGAAAATGACGTCTTGCAAGGCTACCCCGACGGAACTTTTCAACCTCTAAAAACCTTGAACCGGGCCGAACTCCTCAAGATTTTGGTGACAGGGAACGGGGCTTTTCCAACCCTAGAAGGTGGTTATGAATTCTGCTTCCCAGACGTTGCTCAAGAGTGGTTTGCGCCCTACATCTGCTATGCCAAAGCCCAAAATTGGGTGGAAGGTTACCCGGATGGAAATTTTTACCCGGCCAATGATGTGATCAAGGCAGAGGCGATAAAAATACTGGTCAATTCCCAGAACTATCCAATTCCTACTGTCTACCCCGGCGATGTTTTATTTGATGATACAGATAAAACCCACTGGTACGCCCCTTTTGTAAAAGCCGCTAAAGAAAGAGGTCTCCTTGAGGAGAGAGAAACCTACGGAATTGGTGAAAAAATCAACCGGGGTCAAATCAGCGAAAATATCTATAGAGCCATGGTCATTGCCGAAGAAGGATTAGGCTACTATAGCAATCCCCAACGAGGCGCTTTGGCCTATGACAATCCTACCCTTGGCTTTGGCTTTTTATACCCCAATGACTGGGATGTCGTTTTGGGAGATGGTGAAAAAGTGGTGTTGAAGTCCCCCAAGCGTTATGACATGAATTATAAGCTTCAAATTACCCTTCTAGCAGAAAGCTTTGAAGTATATGAAGCTGAGCACCAACAGCAAATAACAGATGGTCAAATGTCCATCAGTGAGATAGAAAGGGTCTTTGAAGGCCAAACATATTTGACCAAGAGATACGATCAGCATGGCGGAACAATCCACTTGATTAAGCTCGAAGATACTTATGTAAAAATATTAACCGAGGACTTCTTTAGTCCTCAGCAAAAAGAAGAAATTGGCCTCATTCTCAACTCCTTTGCCATGGCTGTTCCTCAACCTGTTGCTAGCACCATGTGTAGCATCGACACTTATAATTGTTCCGATTTTTTAACCCAAGCTGAAGCCCAATCTACTTTTGACGAGTGTATGAGTGCTGTGGGAAATGACATTCACAAATTGGATGGGGATAATAATAGTGTGGCCTGTGAGAGCACGTTTTAAGCTTATCTTTTCCCCACTAGAATTCCATTCTTCCAAAAAAATTATATGTAAGGAAAGGGCGCCGCAGTAATGTGGAGCCCTTTCAAATTACAGCAGTAAGCCCTTAAGCCTGTTTTTAAAAATTCTATTGCATTACATAGTACTGTGCAATACAATGTTGATGACTCATAACCCCATCACCATGAAAGTCAAAAAAGAAATTAAAGAAAAGGACAGCGACCACTCAAGCATTCTTCAAAGAATTGGAGAAGTTCTCAGCGCGTTTTTCGGTTTTTTAGGCCAACTCCTACTCTACCTATTCAGATTCATCAAAAATATTCTCATCCTCATTGAAAAAAGCTTTAAGGTCATCGCGATTTTTATCATCACTCTTTTTGCTTCGATTCTATTTTTAACCACCAGCATGTTTTTGGTGGCCAAAACCTTTGACCTAGAAAAAAGCCCCGCTTTTGAGGTGCTCAGAGATCGTATTGGTCTGATGTATGCCATGCATGTGGAACAAGGCATCCGTGACATAGAACATGAAAATGAATGGCAGTTTGACGAAGGTCTCGAGAATATGAATGAGGAATTGCGACGTAATTTGGACATTGAATTTAGAACCTTGCTAGACTCCATGGGAAGTGAGATGGAGACAGAAGTGGGTGAAGAAAGTGAGGGAACTTCAGAATAACTGAAATAAGTTGATTGGGGGATTCCACGGTCGGAGCCGTGGAAAATATACTCCTTCGCATAAATAATTTCGAATTTGTAGCATGCACCGAAGCCTTTATAATCTAGGCTAGCATTATACAGAATTATAAAGGCAAAGGTGTATAAATCAGATACTCTAAGATTGGATTTGGAAAATGAAGGCGACAATGACCATTGTCGCCTTCATTGAATTCAAACTCCCAGCTCCGAGTTCATAGCTCTCAGCTCCAAGCTTTTTTAGGCCTTCCCCAAAGTATCCTTACCTTTTTCCCATCCAACTGGGCACAAGTCACCGGTTTGAAAGGCTTGGACTAAACGTAGCAGCTCATCAACATTACGACCGACTGGCAAATGGTTGACCATGTAACACTGCAAGATTCCATCTGGATCGATGATGAAAGCCCCACGCAAGCTAATTCCTTGATCCTCGAGAAGCACGTTGTATTTCCAACTCACATCCTTGGTCATATCACTGAGAAGAGGGTAATTGAAATCACCCATTTCTTTGAGCCACGCTTGATGGGCATGCACACTGTCCACACTCATACCGAGCACCTGTGTGTTTAGCTTTTCAAACTCCTCATGACGCTCGCTGAGCTCCACCAATTCAGTCGGGCAAACGAAAGTGAAATCAAGCGGGTAGAAAAAAAGTATTTTCCATTTTCCCTCATAATCCGAAAGGGAGTATTTTTTAATCCCTCCTTTAAAATAACCCTCCACCGTAAACCCAGGCGCTTTTTTCCCTATCTGAAGCTCTTGGTAGTCATTATCATCATTTTCAAACATAGTAAAATAGTTAGTGTTAATTCAAAAGACAGGCTACCGTTTTGTGCAGAAGAGATCAAGCCGACTCATACCCATTTCCTGGGCAGTTAATTTACAAACCCACCTCCAAGCGATACAATATAAAAGTGACACTAACGTTATCATTATGCAAAAAATACTCATCTTCGGGAGCACCGGCCTCATGGGTTCACAACTTAAAGACGCCTTGATTAAAAAAGGCTATCAGGTGGCTGACCCACGTGTGGAAGTCCGAAATTTAGACGAGGTTAAAAAAGCCATTGAAGAGCATCAGCCTGATTATATTGTGAATGCTGCTGGAATCACTGGTAAGCCCAACGTCGACTGGTGTGAAGATCAGCCTGGCGAAACCTTTGGAGTGAATCTAGCAGGAGCCATCAATATCGCCGCAGCTGCTTTAGAAAAGAATATAAAAGTCGCTCAAATGAGCAGTGGTTGTATTTATGATGGAGACAACGACGGCAAGGGATATTCTGAGGAAGATGAGCCCAACTTTTTTGGATCATTGTATAGCCGGACTCGGGTTTTGTCTGACAAGGCATTGCGGGAGTTTCCCAACGTCCTTCAGCTGAGAGTTCGCATCCCCATCATGGGCCACTCGCACCGTAAAAATTTGATTGATAAGCTCATCAAATACCCACAAATGATCAACATTACCAACTCGTGCACGGTGATGGAAGATTTTATTCCGGCCACGATTAAATTGATGGAAATGGGCGAAACGGGAGTGATGAACATGACCAATATCGGCGCCATGAACCACGTTGGCATCATGAGTTTGTACAAAGAGATTGTGGATCCGAGTTACGAGATCAATGTGATGAACGATGAGGATCAGGCACGATTGAATGCGAGGCGTTCTAACACGGTTTTGACGTCAGAAAAACGAGAGGCTTTGGGCGTGAGTATGCCGCCTTTGGAGGAGAGTTTGAGGCGGGTGCTAGAAGATTATCCCAAACCTAATTAAAATGATGATGAAACATAGAAAAAAATTACTGGTAGTACTACTTTTATTTGGGCTTGGCATAACTTTTTTTGACTGGTTAAACGCTCCCTCAAAAAGTCCCGAAACTGCCATTAAAAAGGAGGTTATAAAAATGGGACATCCCTTTCAAGCCTTATCTTTAGAAATTGAATACAAAGATGTGCCCGAGACTCTTTCTGGAGAATTTTTGTACATTGTAGAAGGGTTTGAAAAAAATGACTCTGCTGTAAAATTTTTCTATCTTACTACTAATACTGGATTCGGCACATGGAAAGTGATCAGTGTTGGAACTGGGCCTTGATGAATTTATTGTATAAAAAATGTGTTCAATATTTGAAATGGAAATCATACAACTTGAAATCTTCTGAACCAGATTGCAAATCAAGACTGTCCAGAACATAGCTAAAACATAATGCACAAGCTAAAATAGAGACAAATAAATACTAAAATGTCTCTATGAAAGGAATAAGCTGCCAAAAGCTTCTAGAATGTATTCCAGATGAG
>Ga0316189_10000316_pt1 | contig 47854 bp, 35 predicted proteins | sample LowCovwburrow_MG_FD_204930 | JGI IMG/M metagenome (GOLD analysis project Ga0316189, IMG submission 204930) | Coastal sediment microbial communities from Maine, United States - Lowes Cove worm burrow | ecosystem: Environmental > Aquatic > Marine > Coastal > Sediment | place: USA: Maine... | reverse complement strand
AGATATGGAGCCTGTTAGACCGCCGGAGGCGCGAGCGCGGTACCATGACCGTGATGCGTGCACGCCTGCAAATCGCGGCACTGGTGGGTATGGCCGCGTGTTCGGCCACCACGGACGAAGGCAACTCGTTTGGGAGCTCACCCGGCCTCGGCGACGGAACCGCAGGGACCGCTGGGGGAACGGGTGGTGCAAGTGACAGCACGGCCACGCCCGGCAACAGCAGCGACGGGGGCATGAGTGCGACCGGGGCGGGGGCTACCGGGGTCGATGGTACGGGCGTCGATTCTACGAGTGAGGACGACGGCATCCCGGGTGCCACGACGAGCGCGTGCATGGGCATGCCGGTTGGCCAAGGGATGATCGGCGAGTTTTGCAGTGAGGGCTGCGAGTGCGCGTCGGGGATCTGCTTCTCGTTTCCGCTGGTCACGAGCGCGTGCTCGCAGTGTCTCAACGATGCTGACTGCGTGGTCAATGGGGTCGGGACCTGCTCGATCGATGGGGACACGGAGTCCGCAGTGTGCACGGGTGGCGAACTGGGTGTGATGTGTCAGCCGGCCAGCAACAGCTGCGCGGCGGGCCTGCAGTGCGCGCAACTCATCGACACGGCGGGCGTGGTCCCCGATACCTTTTGCAGCGAGTGCAGCGTCTCGGCCGATTGCGCGGGAGGCATGGTTTGCGCCCCCACGCTGGTGATCGAGGGCGCGCAGCCTGGAGGATTCTTGGCCTGCATTCCGCCTGGCAGTGCGCCCGACGGTAGCTTCTGCCCTGCGTCGGGTGACGCGTCATCGTGCGCGTCGGGAATCTGCGCTGTGGTCGACATCGCTGGGATCGGGCTGGCCGACATCGGGGTCTGCGGCCCGTGTGCGGTCAATGCCGATTGCGGCGGGGGCGTCTGCCAGCCACCCGTCGTCGACGGGGACGGCGCCGTTCCTTCACAGTGCGTGTAGCCGCGACGGCCTACTCGACGTCGTTTGCGTCGGCCAGCTTTGCCTCGGCCGTGGCGATGAGCTTGCGTGCTTGCTCGCGCTCCTCGTCGGACAAGTTCGGATCGCCGTCGAGGTGACTCTGGAGCAGGGCGACCGCCTGGGTCAGGCGAGTCTTGTCGCCGTCGAGGTCGTACGCGCGGATGTGGGCCTGACCGAGGTTGTACAGCAGCGTCGACTTGACCTGGGCACGTGTACTGCCGTTCTCGATGTCTTCGGCCAGCGCGAAAGACTCGAGGAATCTCTCGACGGCCTCAATGAACTGAGCCGTCTCATACGCGAGTTTGCCCGCCTTGTAGGCCTCCCTGGATTTGCGGATGGCCTCCTCTTCGCCCTCGACGGGCGGCGGCAGAGAGTCCTGGCGACCAAAGGTATCGGAGGCGGCACTGACCACCTTCTTGGTGGCCCCGTCGACGGCCTCGCCAAAGCTCTCGAGCGCAGGGGGGGTTGTTTTGCACCCCGCGGCGGCGACAATCGCGGCCGCGCAGACCCAATGCAGTCGTCGCGCGGTGGTCGGTCGTGGCACGAACGCACTGTAGCAGAGCAGGCGTTGCTGCCCGGGTCTTCCACCACAGGCGCCCAGCCAGAGTCCGCTGCCAATGGGTGGGCGCGAACGCCTCGGTCGGCGTCTCGGGGACTCGACATCACGCGCCGTGGCCGTGGTACGCAGGCGGCGTGAGAGGCATCGCCAGTGTTGCTTTGTTCGCGCTCGCGCTGTGTGCGGGGTGCAGGTCCGACGACGGGGCCGTGCCCGTGGAGTCTCGGTCCGCACCCGGCAAGCCCACCCCGGTCCAAGCGCCCAAGCACAGCTCAGGCGGGGCCGTGGTGGCGGCGGGGCCTCACCTGTACTGGATCGCGGGAACGACGGGGTCACCGTCGAATCTGGCGCGGCGGTTCAACACGAAGACCAAGGTGTGGGAGTCCCTGCCGTCGGCTGGTGTTTCGCGCTTGCAAGCCGCGGGCGCCTCGGTGGGACCCTTGGTGCTCGTGGCGGGAGGCATGCGCCGCGTCACAAAACACTCCGACGCCATCGAGGCGTACGACACTGTGGCGCACACCTGGACAACCACCGCATCGCTGCCCGACCCGCTGGCGAAGGTGGCGATGGTCGCGGTCGGCGAGACGGCGTTTGTGTTTGGCGGCGTGAAGGTGCTCAACGCGAGCCTGGCGAGCTACGACAGCGAGTCGGTCCGTACCGCGGTGGCGTTGACCGACGGAGGCACGAAGCTCGAGGTCCTGCCCTCGATGCCCACCGCGCGCGAGTCGGCCGCAGCGGTCGCCGTGCGGGGCAAAGTCTGGGTGCTCGGCGGACGTGTCACGGTGGGGGGATCCGACGAGGCCATCTCCAACCGCACGGACGTCGTCGAGATCTACGACCCTACGGCCAAAACATGGACGGACGGCCCCGCGCTGCCTCGCGCGGCCTCTGGCTATGGCGTGCACGTTGCGGGGACCGTCGTTGTGTTCGGCGAAGATCTGCTCAACCCGCTCCGCCCGATGGTGCTTGATGTCGCCAGCGGCGTGTGGACCGTGGGCGAGGAGCGCGACAGGAAGGTGGTGGGCGGAGTTGTCGATGGGGCTGTGGTGATCGAAGGGGCGATCTACGTCTTGTCGACCGTGGTCCATGGGCTCTCGGAGCCCAGTGAACCGCACGTGTGCACGTACGATCCCGCCAAAGACGCGTGGACCGTGGTGGACTGAGGCAACGAGTGAGCTAGGCGCTGGCCACGTCTTGGATGCGCGCCCAGGGGTGTGCCTCCTCGAGCGCGTACGCCAGCTCGAGCAAGGTGCGCTCGTCGCCGTGGTTGGCGAACAGGTGGACCGCGACCGGCAGACCGGCTTCGGTCTGCGAGTGGGGAAGTGCGATCGCTGGGCCGCCCGCGGCGTTGGCGAAGGGCGTGAACGACACGTACCGCGTCAGCCGGTCCATGAGTTCATCAAACGGAACGCTGGGGTTGAGGTAGCCCAGCTTCGGCGTGGTGTGGGCCAGCACTGGCGTCAGGACCGCGTCGTAGGTCTCGAAGATCTTGGCGTAGTCGTGGTAGCTCTTTCGCAGCCGATACAGTGCGGCGGGGAGTCGGTAAAAGCGCCGCTTGAAGCCCGCGATCAACCCTACGGTGAAGTCATCGAGCTGCGACTTGTCGAAGCTCGGGTCGACGATTCGCCGCCCGGCGAGCCCGAGCGTGTACGCCAGCACCGACCAGTACACTACGAAGTCGTCCGCGAACTGCGGCGACATGGGCACGGGAATCGGCTCGACCTCGTGGCCCATCTCAGCCAACAGAGCCGCCGTCTTCTCGACCGCGGCGCGCGTGTCGGCGTCGGTTGCAAACCCCGTGACCGAGTCGACCACGAACCCTATCCGCAGGGTGCGGTTGCCCGGGGCCTCAACGAGCCCGAGCGGCGGCAGCTTGCGGTTTCGATAGTAGCGCTCAGCCTCCGCCTGAAAGTGGGCGGTGTCGCGGACGGTGCGAGTGAGCACGCCCTCTCCGATGAGGTCCACGGGCATTGCCTGGGCCAGCTCGGACACGACGTGCCGGCCGCGCGTGGGCTTGAGGCCGACCAGCCCGCAGCAGGCCGCGGGCAGTCGAATCGAGCCGCCGCCATCGTTGCCGTGTGCCATCGGAACCACGCCCGCCGCGACCAAGGCGGCCGCCCCGCCCGAGGACGCACCACAGGAGTAGTCGCGGTGCCACGGGTTCGAGGTCGGCGCGCGATACGTCGGCTCTGTGGTCGCGTTCAGTCCAAACTCGCTCAGCGTGCTCTTGCCCAGGCACACGAAGCCGGCCGCCATATACTGCTGCGCGTAGACGCCTGTTTTTTTGGACGGCGCTGAGCGGACCGCAGCCGACCCGTGGTTGGTCGGCGTTCCAGTGAACTCCGTATTGTCTTTGATGAATGTCGGGACGCCCGCAAAGAACCCCTCGCCCGGCTGTGTGGCCTCGTCTTGCGCCCTGTCGAAGCGCTCCGTCTCGATCGCGTTGAGCTGTGGGTCGACGCGCTTGGCGCGAACGATTGCGGCCGCCACGACCTCGCTTGCACTCAGCTCTTTGCGCTTGATGAGGCCGGCCAAGGCAACCCCGTCGTGGTCAGCAAGAACGTCGTCGCAGAAGCTAGAGATTCGGTCGGTCATGGTGGGCCACTTCTCAGTATCAGAAAAGTAGCTCGCGGTACGTATGACCCGCCCCCGTGGCGCACACGACCCCGCTACACTACGGGGCAATGCCCGTGCGACGACGTGCCTTCATCAGTTCAGGGGCTGCGGCTTCGGCTTTGCTGTCGGCGAGAGGGGCGCGGGCGTTGGGGCCGGCCCCAGGGGACGGTGGCCCGACCGACCTGTCCGAGCTGCGGAAGCTGTTTGGCGAGCGGCTGATCGCGCCGTCTGACAAGGGGTACGACTTGGCGCGCAAGGTTCGCAACCGAGCGTTTGATAGCGTGAAACCCCGGGCGGTGGTCATGGCCACGAGCACCGAAGACGTGCAGCGCGCGGTCGAGTGGGCGGGCGCTCACGATGTGCCGATCGTTCCGCGCTGCGGCGGTCACAGCTACGTCGGCCAATCGACGACCGAGGGCCTCGTCGTTTCGTTGCAGCCGATGGCCAACGTCGCGCTCGACAAAAAGGAAATGATCGCGCAGGTCGGCGGCGGTGCGATCACGATTGACGTCAATGTTGCGTTGCTGCAGCAGGACGTGGCGCTGCCCACTGGGTCGTGCCCCTCGGTCGGTATTGCCGGGCTCACTTTGGGCGGCGGCATCGGCTTCAGCGGCCGCAAGTGGGGGCTGATGTGCGACAACCTTGTTGGCGTGGAGGTTGTGCTCCCGTCGGGAAAGGTCGTGCAGGCCGACGAAAAGAACCTGCCCGAGTTGCTGTGGGCTTGTCGAGGTGGGGCGGGAGGTGCCTTTGGGATCGTCACCGCGTTTCGGTATCGCGTGCATGCCGTTGAGCCGGTGTCTTCGTACTCGATCAAGTGGCCCTGGTCCGCGGCGTCGGAGGTGCTGGATGCCTGGCAGCGTTGGGCTCCCCACGCGCCCGATGGCCTGTTTTCAGTGTGCACGCTGACCAAGAACAAAGAGACGCCGTCGATCGGATCCCACGGGCGCTTTTTTGGCTCGGCCAAAGAGCTGCGCAAGCTCATCGAGCCGTTGCTCGCGGCCGCAGCCCCTCGACGCTCCAAGGTCTCCGACCGCACCCTGTGGGGCTCGAGCGTGACGGGCCCCAAGTGCTGGCCCGACCCGAACGTGTGCCACAGCTTCAACCACCCGCAGCCTGGGCGATACGGGCAGACCAGCTACAAGGTCAAGTCCGACTACTTCCGCGAGTACCTATCGGAGGAGGGCCGGGACACGCTAATTCGCGGCATCGAGAGCGCACAAGACCAGGCGATCACGTGGGGCGGTGTGATTCTCGACTCCATGGGGGGCGCCATTAACCGGGTGCCCAAGGACGCCACCGCGTACGTGCATCGCGACAGTCTGATCCAAGCCGAGTACGTCGCCCACTGGCGACGCAAGACCAAGCCCGAAAAGGTGGCCGCGAACCTGGCGTGGATGAACGGACTGTACGCGTCTATGCGCCCGTACGCCTCGGGCGAGTGCTACCAGAACTACCCGGATCTCGATCTCAAAGACTGGGAGACCGCGTACTTCGGCTCCAACCTCGAACGCCTGCGCGAGTGCAAACGCAAGGTGGACCCTGACGGGTTGTTTCGCGGTCGGCACATCATCACAGGCTGAGACCTCTCGGTCCACGCGTGCCGGCTCCTCCGTCGCTACGCGTGCTAGAACGGGCTCTCAATGCCCCCGTCCGATGGCTTCGAAGCGCTGCAGTCAATTCTCGACGAGGGGGCCGATATCAACGGTCGCGACCAAGCCGGGCACACCCCGTTGATGCGGGCGGTTGGCGGGAGCGCGAAGGCGGCCGACAAGAAGCGACTCGTTCGCGCCTTCCTCAAGGCGGGCGCGGATGTAACGCTCCGTGATCCTCAGGGGCGCAGTGCGCTCGATCTCGCCGTGTTCGAGGGCAGCCTGCCGCTGATCCGAATGTTGGCGGGCAAGGGCGCAGGCCCCGACGCACGCGACGACGAGGGGCGAACAGCCCTGATGAAGCTCAACCAAACCAACAGCAAGGTCTACAAGGTTGTGACGTTGATGGTCGAGCTGGGCGCTGACCCCAACGCTCAGTGCAACCGGGGCCGGACACCCATGATGGCTGCCGCGCTGTCTGCCGATCACTTGGGCATGTCGTGCTTCGCGCTTCAGGCAGTCAATGCGCGTGTCGACGTCAAAGACAACGCAGGGAAGACCGTGGTCGAGCTTTGTGAGGTGGGGAACCGTTCGATGCTTCGGATGCTGCACCGAAATCTTGCCGAGCAGACGGGCGCGGAGAATCAAATGCCCGACCGTGGCAAGCCCGATGCTGGCGGCTACCTCCCGCCTGGATAGGGCGAGCCAGAGCTGATGCGAAGGTGACCCGGCTCCCCGCGCTCTGCGGGACTGGCATCTCGCATCGACGCTAGCACGGCCTGCAGTGCCCACCGATCGCGAGTGTCACTGCTCGCTCGGGAAGCGGGCTCGGCCACCAAGCTCGAACCGCGGTGCTACAGAGCAAAGCGCCAGTCAGCCGGCCACTCTTCGGGCAGCAGGACTTCGAACCCGGGGTCGCCGGGTGCCACGGTGAGGCCGAGCCAGTAGCCATCGATGTCCAAGCCGACCTTCTCCACCCACGCCTGACGTCCCTCGTAGTCGCGGCCGGGTGCAACTGCGGTCTCGGGGATACCTTCCGCCACACTGAGGAACCCGTCGCCGTCGCTGTCGATCCAGGCGATCGGAACAAGGTGGGCTCGGTCTTCAAAGTCGGTCACCTCCGTGAAGTCGAACGTCTTCGTTTCCTCGCCGGTTGCGTCCACCAGGGGCGCGATCGCGAAGTCGGTCAGTGCTGGCGAGAGGGACGATACGCTCACTGACCCGTCCTCGGGCGACACACCGACGCTCACGGTGTTGGGGGTGAACTCGTCTCCGCCCGCCGCCAGCACGGACAACGCGTCGAATAGACCCACTTGAATCTCCGTGGCGGTGCCGTCCTGTGCGACGACCAGAAGGCCTGCCTCTGCATCGCTGGCGCCTCCCGGCCCGGCTGCTCCGCCGCCGTCGCCGTCCGAGCCGCCGCATCCAAGCGCACCTGCGGCCATGACCCCTGCTCCCCACCGAAAAAACCGACGCTTCGTGACAATCATTCGGCGCTTTGACGGCGCTCCGACATGGATCGTCATGGGGCAAAACGCACGGCGTGCTGGAGGTCACCGCTTGGTGTGCTGCCGTCACGGACGACGGGGACGCCGCGGCGACGGTTGAGGCGCCACCGAGTCCCCGTGTGGTCTGCTTCAGTTTAGCCGCACGTCGATGTGCCGGGCCCCGCCGACGCGGACCATGGGGCACTCACGTCGATGCTTACGTTCGTGCACGCCGCGGTGCTCCCCTGCCGGACGAAGAGCCCATTGCCGTCGTTGTCGGTCAGGGTGCTGTCGACGATCTCGATGCTGCCATCGATCTGCAGGGCGCCGAGGTAGATGGCCGCCACCGACTCGGGGTCGCCGGACCACGGGGACTCGCCAGCGTGGCGAATCGTAACGTTGCTCAGTACGTTGTTCTTCGCCACGGTCTGGAAGTGCAGCCCCTTCCAGTACCCCGCGAGCGCCTCCCCGCCTTCGAAGGTGACAGGCGCATCGGCGGTGCCCTCGGCGGTGAACGTACCGTCGCCCGAAATCTCAACCCACTCGCCCTGGCCAAACTGCACCGTCGTGCCGGCCTCCAACGTAAGCGGGGCCTCGATGGAGACGACGTATGTGATTCGGTATGGCACCTCGAGCGCGCTCCAGCTCTGCGGTGTGATCAGGCGATTGTTGGGGGAGTTGGGTCGCTGCACCCGCACGAAGCTCTCGGCGTTGTCGACAAAGGCATTGCTGGCGGCGACGTCTCCGACCAAGTCGACTTGTAGCGCCAGGGTCTCTGCGTTGTTCTCGATGGTGTTGCCAACGAACCCCTCGATGTCGGCGCCTGCGCGAGCGCGAAGCGCCGCGGATGCGCTGTGGGACAGCACGCTGTCCTCGATCCTGAGCTTGCCGCCATCACCGAGGAACACGAGCCCGGCACTGCCGGAGTCACCCGTCCAAGGCGATGAGCCGCCGTACTCCAGCCGGGTGTACGTGAGTCCGTTGCTGGGGGAGGTCGACTCCACGGTCAGGCCCTTCCAGTAGCCGGGCTCAGCCACCTGTCCCGTGAACGTGACTGGGGCTTCGGCAGATCCCTCCGCGCTGATCGTGGCCGTGCTGCGCACCGTGATCGCCGCGTTCTGCCGCATCGCGACGGTCACGCCCGGCATCAACGTCCACGCCCCGTTGACCGTGAGTTCGGCCGAGGGGTGCACGGGAACTTCCGATACCGTCCAGACCGCGTCCTCGAGCGAGGACCCTTCGGCGTGGAGAATATCCTCGTCGTTGCCCACGAGGCTGTTGCTTCCCTCGACCGCCTCGACCGCCTCGAGTCCGATCTGCATGAGCTGCTCGTTCGCCGTGACGACACAGTTCTCCATGGCAATCTCGCTCGCGTCATCGGCGATCAGGCCAAAGCCCGCGTTGTCCTGGATCGTCACGGCGTCCAGCGCAACGCGCCCGTTCGCCAGCACGAGCGCTGCTCCGGCGCCGCCAGCGTCGGACAGCAAGAGGTTGACGAGCTGGTTGTCGGGACCGCGCGAGCTGATCCCGATGCCTTGCCAGGAGCCTCTGTCTTGGACTTGGCCCGCGAACACGACCGGGTCCTCGGCCGTACCCGCCGCGATCAACCCGGCGGAGTCGAAGATGTTCAGGCCCGCGTTGGGACCGAACCCGACCTCGGCTCCGGCCTCGAACGTCACGGTGCCGTCTGACTTTGCGACGAGAAGATCGATCCGGTAGCACCCGGTGGGGAACACAGGGCTGCCTTCGAAGTCCTCGAAAGACAGGGTCTGGCATTGTCCTTGCGCCCCCGTGCTGTCACCGTCGGATCGACCTTCGGATCCGGCTTCGGTGCCCGAGGTGGTGCCCGTGCCCGGGTCTGCCTCGTCGGTATCATCGGAAGGCTCGCACGCGGTCACAGCGAGCGCGGCGAAGGCAATGGCAAGAGGAAAGCGTCGAGAAAGGGCAAGCGTCGTCATTGCTCTTCCCCACGCGATCCAAGCTCAACTCCGGACACGCGCAGCCGAGATATCTTGTATCCGCTCGGATTCTTACGGCAATTGGGGCTCGAGCAGCGCTGCGATGCGCTCGGCGCTCAGGCACGCCCGCAGGCGCTCCACCGACGTCGGCCCGCGGTCGACCTGGAGCCAGGAAGTCGCGAGTCGCTCCAGGTGCCGCAGCTCTGATGTCTCGCATCGCGGAAGTCCACGCGCGAACGCATCGATGGCTGCCCCGGGGGCTCCCTCCCTGATGCGGAGTTCGCCAACGTGCCACGCAGCAGAGACCATCATGTATGACTCGGCAGTCTCTGCGACCCGCAAGGCACGGGTCAGGCGGATTCCAGCCTGTTCCAAGTGCCCAGTGTCGCGTAGCACGGCCCCCAGGTTGAGCTCCGCCAGCAGTCGTCGTGGGTGCTCGGGCGGAAGGCGAGTTGCAAGCGCCTCCGCTATCTCGGTGAGCAGCGCGATGGAACGCTCGGGGTCGCTGCGCTCCAAACCCAAGCCTATGTCGTTGAGAGTGTTGAGCGTGAACGGGTGATGCTCTCCGTACAGACGCCGCTCGATGGCGAGTGCTTGCTCGAACCACTCGAGCGACGCGTCGCGGTCGTCGGTCGCACGGGCGTACTTGTGCATCGCGTCAGCGAGCTCCGCTTCGCGGGAGGGCCCAAGACGGAGCACGGCCAGGGCCCAGCGCATCAATAGCTTCGAGTCGCCTGCTGACATTGTCGAGAGATTGACCAGCGGTCTGGCGAGCTCGGGAGACAGCGGTCCTTGTGTGATCGCAACGACAAACACGCTGAGAGCGTAGAGGGCGCGGGCTGCGTACGGACTTTCGAACATCGCGCCAGACGCGATCGTGTCGTAGCTCCGCGCGGCGGCGGGGCTCAGGAATCCGTCCCCCGATGCGGCGAGCGACAGCGCGGCCAAGCCCAGCTCTCGCACCCGCCTTGGTTGACGCGCGGCCAGCTCGACGCCGGCCATGAAGTTGGCCGCGCTCGCTCGGCGCGTGGAGGACAGCGTTTCATCGGTCGCAACTTGGCGGGCCAGCGCGAGGGCCTCGTCCCAGTGTCCGATCGTGTACAAGGCACGCGCGGTGATCAACTTGAGCTCGGCCCGGGTGTCGTCCTCAAGGGCGTCGTCATCGAGGCGCCGCTGCGCACGAGCCAGCAGCTCGGCTACGGTGATCTCCTCACCGTCGACCGCTTGTGCATGCTCCGAGTTCAGCAGTGACCGTAAGAAATCCGACAGCTGCTCGCTGCGCTCGGCGTGGGCCTCGGCACGGTCTCGCTGTGCCTCCAGCGCACGCGATTGGCCAGTGATCGTGATCGAGTACACGATGAGCGAGACCACGAACAATGCGGCGACTCCGATCGCCGCGATGTTGCGGGCGATGGCCTTGCGCACTCGGTAGCCTCGCTCGGGGCGGGCAACCACCGGCAGCCCCCGGAGGTAGCGCTCAAGGTCGTCGGCCAGCGCTCGCGCCGACGGGTAGCGGTGGTCGGGGTCGAGTCGCAGCGCGGTGGAGGTGATCGCGTCGAGATCCCCCAGCACCCGCGCGCGCTCCGACGCCGCGGCGACGGAGGATGGCCGGGGACACGACCCGTCTTCGTTGCGCTCAACCGACGGCCGTGCCGTTAGCACTGCGTGCAGCAACAGCCCAATCGCGAAGACGTCGGTGCGAACGTCGACCTGCCCCTCGAACTGCTCGGGCGCCGCCCAGCGGGGCGTCAGCATGCGTTCGGCTGCACCCGTGTGCTCGTCGTCATCGACCAGCTTCGCCACGCCGAAATCGAGCAGCAGCGGTTGATCCCCGTCTGCCACCAGGACGTTAGACGGCTTGATGTCGCGATGGATGACAAGGCGCGCGTGGGCGTAGCTGACCGCACGGCATATCTGCTCGATGAGCGCGACGCGTTCTCGGATGCTCCGGTCGCGGGCAACTTCGAGGAGCGGCTCGCCTTTGACCAGGTCCATCGCGAGGTAGGGACGCCCATCGTCGAGCAGGCCGGCGTCGACAAGTCGCACGATCCCTGGGTGCTCCAGCCGGGCCAGAATCTCTCGCTCGCGATGGAAGCGATCGAGGATGGCGAGACTGTCCATACCGCGGCGCACCACCTTCACCGCGACATCTCGATCGTAGGCTCCGTCGGCTCGTCGCGCGCGGAAGACCGTGCCCATGCCGCCGACGCCCAGCAGTTCGACCAGCTCGTACGGGCCAGCGCGTTGCCCTTCGAGCGGGTCCTCCGAGGCCTCGAGTGCGAGCGTGGGATCTATGGTCCGGTCGAGCGGATGCGCGTCGTCAGACCGCAACGCCGACAGCAGTGCGTCCAGTTCCTCGAAGAGCGCGTCGTCCCCCTCGCACAGGGCGCGGGCTCGCTGACGCTGCTGCGCGGGCGGCGTGTCGAGCAGCGCATCGAGCAGTGCGTCGAGCCGAGCAAACCGCTCCGGAGACAGTCCGTGAAGAATCATCTCGCGCGTTCGGGTTCGAGGCTTGCCGCGTCCTCGGGTGCAAGCGTCATACGAAGCCACGCTCGGGCCTTGCTCCACTCGCGTCGTACCGTGCGATCGCTGACCCCCATTGATGCGGCGATCTCGTCGTCCGTGAGGCCAGCGAAGAAGCGGGCTTCGACGATACGAGCTTGCGGGTCGCTCAGCTCGGAGAGCTGGTCGAGCGCCTGATCGACAATAAGAATCCGCTCGAGCTGGTCGTCTTCGGCAAGCTGCACCTCTTCCAGCTCGAGCGACTGGCCAGGGCCGCCACGCTTGAGCGCACGGCGGCGTCGAGCGTAGCTTACCAGGAGCTGTCGCATCGCCCGGGACGCGACGGCGAAGAAGTGCTCGCTGGAAAACCACGACGCCTGCGTACGCTCGACCAGGCGGAGGTAGGCGTCGTGCACGAGGACCGTAACGCTCATCGTATCGTCACCACGCCAACGCGCCCGCTGCTGCTTGGCGATCGCTTTGAGATCGTCATAGACCAGGGGCGTAAGCTCGACCACAGCCTCACGATCGCCTGCCTGAATCCGCCGCAAAAGCACGGTGATGTCGCTACCCTCCGTCACTGCGGAAAGTGTACCGCGTCAACTGTCAGAGCTCGGGCGCGGGCACGTCGTTCCGCATCCCTCGGCGCAAACCCTGCGCGCGTCCTGCCTTGGAGCCGGAGTCCCAACCCCCTCTCGCCATCGCTCACGACAACGTGCGGCGGCGACGAATACGCGGCATCGAGCCGAGATGCGCCTACGGGCACGCCTCGGCGGAAACGACGATCGAATCGAACTCGATCACCTGGTCATTGTCGAAGGAGGCGATCAGCAATGGGATTGTGTTCTGTGTCTCGGCGCCTTCGTCATCCGGAAGGACGAGCTCGGCGTAGCCCTGCTGCCACTGTTCGCTTGCCGCCACCGAGACGTTTGCGCTCGCGAACCCACCCGCGTCGAACTCGACGTGGATTTCGGTTCCCACGTCCTGTCCGCCCACCTTGCGGTAGCCGAACTCGACGAAGTAGGTCACGCCTGGTTCGAAGACGCCGGAGAGGACTTGGCCCATGACCCAGGTGGAACCGGCGGGTCCGTCCTCGGGCGAAATGCGAAGTGCTGTTTCCGCCTGGTCGTGCGAGACAAGCTCGGCCGCCCCCGCACTGACCGTCCACGCCGCGGGGGCGGTGTCGCTGTTCCACTCGTCGAAGAACGGGTTGGACACACGGTTGTCGACGTCACAGACCCCCTCGGTCATGGCGGTGTCCGAGTCTGCCGACGCTGCGCTCGCGCCACCCGCGTCGTCGGTGATCATCTCCGGGTCCGCAAAGCAGCCAGTCGATACGCAAAGGGCGGCGCAAAGAAGCGCGGAACGAACGATGAGCGGTTGTGGGTCGTCGCGTTGGACCGGGCGTGCGGAGATCACAGGGGAGAGAGCCCACGGGGCCTGGATGTGACATCGTTTCGACCCAAAAATCGACAGCCGCGCGCAAACGCGCAGCCGCCATCGCGCCTCGGACGAGGGTCCAACTCGCGCCAACCGCCAAGCGGCGCTGAGGGGGTCGGTCGTGTCTCTTTGTCCTGCCGAGCATTGAGCCCGGATCGATAGGTCGTCACTGGTTACTCACCCTACGTTGCCAATGCCTGCACCCACCCGACGACTGCTGTGCGTTCGTCTGCAACCGAGTTGGAGACATCCTGCGCGCTCAATTGCGAGCCCCTGCAGCTGGGGCATGCCAGCCGTGCAGGCACCGTTCCTACGTGGATTGACCGTGGCGCTGGTACTGACGGCGTGCGGACCGCGGACGGGCGGCCTGCCGTCCGAAGGTGGCAGCGACGACTCGGCGGGCGACAGCGAAAGCGGCGGCGATACGACGACGATCGACGCGGTGAACGACACTGGTGACAGCACGAGCTCCGACACCGCCGATAGCACGGGGGAGTCCCTTGTGAACTGGTGCCTGCGGGGCAGCAACCAGACGGAACTCCACCTTGGCCAGGCGCTGCAGGCGGTGAGCGACAGCGATGGCAACGGTCGGGATGAGGTGTGGATGACCGAGTGGACGGAGGATCGTGGGGCCGAGACTCACACCTCGCGCATCCAGGCTTTCGAGCTGGGCCCCGATGGGCTACTGGCGATGGTCGCCGATGTCGAGCGCGCGGGCGTACCGCTGACCATGGTCGACATCGACGGCGACGGGCTGCTCGACCTGCTGATGGACGACTGGGATGCGCCACAGGCGTGGTGGTACGTCGGCCTGCCAGGCCTATCGATCGACGAGGTCTCGCAGCCGCTCGTTCGACCGGGGGAGTGGGGTTCCTGGCTCGATGGCAATGGTGACGGCCTGGTCGATTTCTTCGAGAGGACCGACGCTGGTCTGTCGCTTCACTTGGGCGATGGTATGGGCGGCTTCACCTTCGCCGACACCCACGCGTACCCGCGCAAGCGGACCTCTCAGAAGCTGTGGCCCACCGAGGTCCCCGGTGTGTTGCTGGCGAGCTACGCACCCGGCTTCAAGGCGTTCACCGATGACTTCCATGCATTGTCGGTGTCCCCGGTTGGGGCGATCACGGTGCTGGCCAGCGGGAAGACAGCTGCTGTTTCCGTGCAACATGTGCGGGATTTCGACGGCGATGGCGTGCCCGACGTACTCGGATTCGACGAGCTCTCCAATGAGAGCATGACGTACCTGCATCAGGGTTCTCCGGGTCAGTACGTGGCTCAGAGCATCGAGGAGCCGGTGCGCGGCATGGCAGCCGACACCCTGACCTCTGCCGGCGAAGTCGAGGTGCTGCACTGGACCAGCGTCGAAGGTGAGATGTGGCTGCGCCCGCCCCAGGACGGAGGCTGGCCCAACGCGATCGAGGTGACTGTGGAGGGGCCCTGGTTTCACTCGGGGGCGATCACACCGCTGCAGGCCGATGGCGAGGGAGGCCGGGAGCTGCTGCTGCTGAGTGCCCAGGGGGACAGCTCCCGATACAGCTTGTGGAGGCTCGAACCGTGCGAGGCATAGTGTGCCCTCCGGTCGAGTGCCGACCTGGCTAGCCCTGTCGATCGAACAGCCGGATCCAGTTCTCCGCCACCGCAGTGAGTCGGTCGGCTTGAAGGGTGTACACCCGTTCGCGACCCTCGCGGCGCACCGCCACAAGCCCTGCATCGATCAGGATCTTGAGGTGCCGACTCGTCGTCGGCCAGCTGCACTCAAAACGGCCTGCAATATCACCCGCCGTCATCTCCCCGCCGCGGTAGTGCACCACCATGAGAATGTGGCGCCGCGAGGCGTGGGCCAATGCGCTGAACACCGCGTCGACATCGGCGAGCTGTTGCTCGGCCGCCGAGCGCGGTCGTGTCTTCTTTGTGCCGCTCAGAACAACTCGAGGGGAGCGTAAGAGGGGAAGTCCATGTGCTCGCAGATCGCCCCCATAGGCTCCCATACGGCCATGACGCCGGGCATCTGGTGGGCGAGTTGGGCACCGTTCTCTTCTTTCCAGGCGAAGATCTCGATGTACATGCGTTCGGCACCGTGGTCCTTGGCGGGCTCGCCTTTGTAGATGACCGGCGGCGTGTCGTCGACGAGGCCGGCCTCGCGCAGGGCGGGCCAGTGCTTGGCGAGCAGGGCCTCCATTTCGGCTTCCTTGCCCGGCTTGACCTTGTATTGGCAGATATTGACGAGTCCCGTGCTCATGTTGGGTTACTTAGCAATATTGCTAAATGAATTCAAGCATGCTCCGCTGAGGCGGCGAGCCACCGCGAAGGGAGGGCGTTGGATCGTGAGAGTATGGCTCGTGCGGTCGACGGCGTTGATCTCGAGCCAAACGATGCGGGTGCGGAGCCTCGACGGGTTGGTGGAGTTCTACTCCGGCATGCTCGGCCTGCGGCTCGTCCACAACGATGCGGACACCTGCGCTTTCGCGCTCGGCCCGGACTGCGCCCGGCTGGTCTTTCGCACCGCGGAGGTCACGAGCTTCGAGTCGCGACCCAACGACTTTTACTGGAAGATCGGCCTGACGGTGAAGGACCTCGATGCTGCGGTTGCCCATATGCGATCTCGTGGCCTGGACGTACCGACGCCAAGCCAGTTCCGAGACATCGGCTACATGACCAAGGTTCGTGATCCGTGCGGCTTTCCGATCGAGCTGCTGCAGCAAGGCTTCGCAGGCAACCCGCAGCCACTGGGGCCGGGCCACCCGATCGGGACGCAAGCAACGTTCGCACACATCACGCTGCGCGTGACCGACCTTGCTCGGTCGACGCGGTTTTTCGGAGAGACGCTCGGGATGAGGCTCATGTCTGTCCAGCCGGTCCCCGAGCGAGCCTTCTGCCTGTACTTTTTCGCGTGGAGCGACGAAGCGCTGCCCCATTCCGAACTCGAAGCCGTCGCCAATCGTGAGTGGCTCTGGCAGCGGCCCTACACGCTCATCGAGTTGCAGCTGTTGCTCTCTCCCACCGCCGCGGTTCGCAAAGTTGGGCCCACGAGTGCCGGTTTCGATGGCTTCGGTTACCGCCTCGCTGAGGCAGGGCAGGAAACGCGGGTCTCGATGGACGACATGGCCGCGCTCACCTAGACCTTGCGACCCGCGGGGGCGTGGCCGAGAGGGCCCGCCGCGCGCCGTCGTCGTCCAGCGGCTTGCTTCGCGGCCGTCCCATACCGACGGGCTGATAGACTCCCGGCCCACGCATGCCAGGGCCGCGCACGACCGACAAGAGCTGGAACCGCCACATCCCGGACGGGACGTGGGATTACATCGTGATCGGCTCGGGGATGGGCGGGATGACGACGGCAGCGCTGCTCGCCAAGCTCGGAAAACGCGTGCTGGTGCTCGAACAGCACTACGTGCCCGGCGGCTTCACCCACACGTTCAAGCGCAAGAAGTGGGTCTGGGACGTTGGGGTGCATGCGGTGGGGGAGGTGACCCGGCACAGCCTCACCGGCCGACTCCTGCATGCGCTCACCGATGGTGAGCTGAAGTGGGCGTCGCTCGGCCCGGTTTACGACGAGTTCTATTACCCCGACGACTTCCGAATCGACTTCCCCGACAACCCCAAGCAGTTCCGCGACAATCTTGTCGAGGCATTCCCTGACGAGGTCCCAGCGATCGACGCCTACTTGGGTCACGTCCGCGAAGTCTCCGCGGCCATGAAGGGCTACTACCTAGCGCGAACGACACCCAAGGGCGTTGGCAGCCGCGCGGCCAATCTCTTGTTCGGGCGCAAGGCGGCCAAGCTGTTTCGGGAACGGACCGAGGAGGTCATCAACCGGCTTACCAACAACCACAAGCTGCGCTGCGTCTTGTCGGCGCAGTGGGGGTACTACGGCTCTCCGCCCAGTCGCTCCTCGTTTGCCATTCAGGCGCTGGTGGTCAAGCACTTCCTGCACGGTGGCTACTACCCGGAGGGCGGCTCGCAGGAGATCGCCGAGTGTCTGCTTCGCACGGTTGCCGAGGCTGGGGGATGGACGGCGATTCATGCCGATGTTGAGGAGATCCTGGTCGCTGACGGCGAGACGACCGGCGTCCGATTGACCGATGGCCGGCTCGTGCGAGCACCGCGGGTGATCAGCGCTGCGGGCGTGGCCTCGACGATCTCACGCTTGCTGCCTGCGCCGTACCGCGACGCGTCGTGGGCAACCGGCATCAAGAAGCTCAAGCCCGCATCGGCACACGTGTGCCTGTATCTCGGGTTCCGTGGGGACATTCGCGAGGCCGGCTGCGGGTCGGCCAACAAGTGGTTTTACGAGTCGTGGAGCTCCGAGGAGGAGTGCTGGGACATTTCCAACCCCGACGCACTGCCGGGTGCACCGATCTTGTACACGAGCTTTCCGTCGCTCAAGGACCCGCTGCACGACGCGGGGCCCGACCAGCTCCACACGGGCGAGGTCGTCACGTTTGTGCCCTGGGAGACGTTTGAACCCTGGAACGACGAGCGGTGGCGTAAGCGCGGTGCCGAGTACGACGCGCTCAAGCAAAAGCTCCACGATCGATTGCTCGAGCAGTTTCTCGAGCATCTGCCCGGCCTGCGCGACAAGGTAGCGTACAGCGAGCTGTCGACGCCCGTGTCGACCGATCACTTCGTACGGCCCGTGCAGGGGTCGATCTATGGGCTCGAGCCTACGCCCGACCGCTTTGCCAACGAGGACCTGCGCCCGCGCAGCCCGGTGAAGGGCCTATTCTTCTCCGGCAGCGAGGTGGCCTCCGTCGGGGTGATCGGCGCGATGATGGGCGGCGTCCTCGCTGCGACCTCTGCCGAGCCCGTAGCCAGCGCCAAGTTCATGCGTGGTCTGTAGCGGGTCGCCGCGCCCTGCTATGTTCTGGGGATGAGCTACCCCGCGTCTTGTCTGCGATCCTTGTGCTTTGGGTTGCTGGGCATGGTGCTGGGGTGCGGGGGCGACGACGCAGGCACCAGTGGCGCTGGCGGATCGAGCGGCGGCGGAGGAAGCGGTGGCGTCGACGACGGCCCGTCTGCCGATGAGAGCGACTCCACGGCGGACGGCGACGGTAGCGGCGGGTCGCCCGAAGGCTGCGGCAACGGTGTCGTCGACTCGGGTGAGGAGTGCGACGACGGCGACCAAAACTCCGACACGACTCCGGACGCGTGTCGAACCAATTGTCGCGCTGCCCAGTGCTTCGATGGCGTCGTCGATCCGGGCGCGGGCGAGGAGTGCGACGACGGGGCTGCCAACGCAGACTTCGAGGCCAACGCGTGCCGCACCAACTGCCTACTGCCGCGCTGCGGCGATGGTGGGGTCGATACGGGCGAGTCGTGCGACGACGGTAACGAAGCGTGGGGCGACTCCTGTTTTCAGTGCTCGGAGCGGTTCTACTTCGTGCTCAACGCACCCGACATGGCCGGCGGTGGCAACGTCTCGATCACCCGAACGACGCGCGATGGCACCCCGGTTCAACTTGTGGGCGACGACCCCAGCTACAACGGTATCTGGCAGATAGCGCTGGAGCCGGACGGGACGACGGTCTACGCGCTCCAGTCCGATGGCGAGACCGACCGCGTGCTGCTGTTCAGCGGCGAGACGGGTGCCCTCGACGGTGAGATCGATATCGGGGCGGGGGTCATCGGCTACGACCCCGAGGCCCGTGGAATCGTGCGGGCATCCGATGGGCTTGTGTACGTCGCAGTGACGGGCAACGGGTCCGTTCGTCTGCTCTCGATCGACATGGGGACGCGCGACGTGACCGAGGCGATCGACTTCGGCAGCACGTTCGAGATCGCCGACATGGCTCACGACCAAGCCGACGGCATCTACATCACCACCGGTCCGGGAAACAGCATCATCCGCGCCGACATCGGTGCTGGAACGACCTCGACGTTTGCCGACGGCGCCGACGGCCTCGTGGGTCCGATCGGTATCGCCTACGGCGGAGCCAGCCAGCAGCTGTGGGTGGCGAACAGCCCCGGCCCCACCGACATCATCGCGGTCGACCTGACTGGGGCTGGCGCGCTGTTCACAACGGCCGCGGAGGCTATCGGAGACGAGGTGCCCGCGCTGGCCATCGACACGGGCAATGTCGTGTCGGCGGTGGTGCCCTCCCAGGATCGGATCGTCGGTATCGGTATGCTGGGCGGGGTGCAGTCCCTGTTTACGGAGGCCGTCTCGACCCCGATCGACCTGGTGATCCTCGAGCTCCCGAAGTCTCGGGACTAGTGCCTACGACAAGACGCGGCCGCGCACCAACGTGGCGCGGACGGGACCGGCGTCGTGGCGAAAACACAGCGCGTCGAGCAGCGCTGCCTTGCTGACGTCGGCGGGCGCGTCGACGACCGCAAAGTCAGCGGAGTAGCCGGGCGCGATGCAGCCGAGGGTGGCCGATTTGCGGAGTGCAATCGCGCCGCCCCGGGTCGCAAGCCACACAAGCTCCTCCGGCTTGACCGCGGCGCCGCACATCAGCGATGCGTCGTACGCGGCCGCAGCGACGCGACGCATCGAGAAGGTCCGACCGGCCCCAACGTCGGTGCCCAGCGCGACGCGAATGTTGAGGTCGAGCGCGCGCCGTAGCGGCATGCACCCGCTCCCCAGGAAGAAGTTGCTGTCGGGGCAGTGCACGATCACCATGTCGGCTGCCGCGGCCCGTGACCACTCGGCGTCGGTGAGGTGCACCCCGTGCGCGAGCAGCAGTCGGGGGCTGCCGAGTCCGTGATCTTCATAGACGCCGAGGTAGTCGGCGCTGTCGGGGAACAGCGCCGACGTCGCGGCGATCTCGTCGTGGTTCTCCGAGATGTGGGTCTGGACGAGGAGCTCGTGCGCGTCGGCCTGGGCGGCCGCACCCCGCAGGAGCTCGGACGTGCAGCTGATCGCAAATCGCGGGACGAGCGACAGCTCGAGTCTGCCGTCGTCGTGCCCGTGCCAGCGCTCGACCAGCTCGGCGTTGGCGGCCAGCGCTGGGCCTGCCTCCATCAGCACGTTGTCGGGCGCGGCGCGATCCATCAAGGTGACGCCGGTGACGCCACGCAACCCACGGCGGTCGAGCTCCGCAAGCAGGGCTTCACACGCGCTGGGATGGCTGCTGCTGTAAATGGCGGCCAGCGTTGTCCCCTGGGAGACGAGCCCGTCACAGAACTCGCGGGCTACTTCGGCGGCGTAGGCCGGATCGGAGAACCGCGCTTCCTCGGGAAACACCGCCGCCTCGAGCCAAGGCAGCAGCGGTCCGCTGGCGCTGCCCAACACGCGCGTTTGCGGAAAGTGCAGGTGGGCGTCGCAGAACCCGGGCAAGATCACCGACCCCGGCCAGGTCTCGGGAACGTCGCAATCGTGCGGCGCAGGTTCGACGGCGGTCATTGTGCCCGCGCCGTCGAGCGAGACCAGAGCGTCGGGCATCAGGGTGAGGGTGCGCTCGGTCGCGTGGGGCGCGAGGAGTCGACCTCGAATCGTCGATCGGCCAAGGGCGGTCATGGTGGCGGCGCTGCGTGTGGTTCGTACCACGTCCGTCAGCGCTTGCCGATCGGTGGGACGGCCGCGCCGCCGTCCAAGGCAGACCACGTGTCGAGCATGGCCTGGGGGATCGGGGCCTCGAACACCATCGGCCCGCGTGTGCGGTGTTCGATCTCGAGGCGGGCCGCGTGCAGCATGGGGCGCGCATCGTCGGGCCAGGCCTCCCGCTCCTCGATGCGGCCGTAGAGGTTGTCGTAGACCAGCGGATAACCGTCGGCCGCGAAGTGGACGCGGATCTGATGCTTGCGGCCTGTGTGCAGGGCGATGCGCGCCATCGCGGCGTGCGGCTGCCTGTCGACCACGCGGTACGAGGTCTTGGACGGCTTGCCCTCGGGGGCGACGCGCACGGGTTGGCAGTCGATGACCTGCAGTGGATGCTCGATCGTCCCCGTATCGGGGGGCTGCCCGTGCACGATCGCGACGTATGCCTTGCGGACGGTGCGTCGCTCAAACTGGCCAGCGTAGTGGGCGACTCGCGAGCGCCGACGCGCGTAGGCGATCACGCCACTCGTGCCGCGGTCGAGGCGATGAATGATCGACGGGGTCGCATCGATGCCGGGGTCGCGTGCATCGATGTTTGCGTCGACCGCGTAGTGAAGGGCGAGGCGCGCCTGAAGGTGCACGTAGGGGCACGTCGACGCGGCGTGCACAGCCACGCCCGCGGGCTTATTGACGACCACGATGTCGTCGTCCTCGAACAGCACATCGAGCGGGACCGCAGCGATGTCTTCGTGGGGGATCTCGGTCGCGGGGAGCTCGAGCTCGACCACGCTTCCCGGGACGAGTCGGTAGGCCTTTTTGACGCGCCGCCCATCAACCCGCACGCCGCCACGTCCCAGCAGGTCGACGAGCCAGCGGCGAGAGCGCCAGTGGAGCTGCGCGGACACAAACGCGTCGATCCGGACGCCAGCGTGCGAGTCGGTCACCGTCAGTCGGGTGATGTGTGGCGGTGCATCCACGCGGGCATCCTAGCAGCCCGACGCTTTGGGGCGCATCGCGGGCCGAGGGCGACACCCTCTGACGGCGCGCGGGAAGGGGTGGCATCCTTTGCGGTATGGCCGGTCCGATCGCGCCCAAGTCTTACACCGGTGACGCGTCGTTCCCGGCCAGCCTCGAGCTGAATCCCGTCGGCGTCGTCCGATCCCCCCACAAGGAACGCCACGGGACGCCACGCCAGGCCATTTTGCCCGCCAAGCCAGGGTTGCGCTCCCAAGAGCAGGCGACGATCGAGTTGTTCGACACGGTGATGTCCCGCGACGCCGTGGCCGACCTCGATGACTTCGAGTACATCTGGGTGATCACGTTCCTCCACCTCAATCACGGCTGGCGGAACAAGGTGAAGCCGCCCGGAGAATCGAGGTCCCGAGGACTGCTGTCGACCCGCGCACCGCATCGGCCCAACCCGATCGGGCTGTCCGCGGCGCGGCTGGTCAAGGTCGACGGGCTGTCGCTGACGGTGGAGCGGATCGACGTGCTCGACGGGACACCCGTGCTCGACATCAAGCCGTACGTCCCCTACGCCGACGCCTTTCCCGAGGCCGCCGCGGGTTGGGTGTCGCATCGGCCGGAGATCCCAGAGAACTAGAGCGACCACCGGCTGAGTTGGGATCAGGCGGTCGCCGCCTTGCCCTTGCCCTTGCTCTTGCGTGCAAACGGAAGCTCGGTCAGCGTGCCTCCGGCGTCGTCGGCCGCGGGCAGCTCTTCGGGGCGCGGGGGCGCCTTGCGGGCGCGCGTTGTCTTGCGCTTTGGCTTGACGCCCAGCCGCAGCGCATCCAGCTTGGAATACAGCGCCTCATCGGCCGTGGCGTAGACTTTTGCGTAGCCAAAGCCGCGCTCAGCCGCGAGCGTCAGGGCCTGGCGCGCATCGGAGTGCTCGCGCCGGGCGAGGGTCAGTGCCTGCTCTGCGTCGTCCAGGGCGACCGCTGTGGCCTCCATCGTGTCGGCCAGGCGACGCAGCGTGGTGGCGTCCACGCCCGGGAACGCGACGTTGGGCAAGTCGGCTTCGAAAATCTCGACCAGCTGCCCAATTGCCTCGGGGATGGCCGAATTTGCCGGCGTGCTGGTATCCACGGTGGGTTCTGAGACTGAGCTGGTCATGTGTTCAGCATATGACCAGACCGCACCAATGGTGTCAAGAAACCCGGCGGGAGCCGCCAGGGGCTCGCCCCCAGCCGCCAGGGCTCACCGCCAGACGCCGGGCATGCCCGTGCCCGTCGCTACATGCAGCCGGAGGTGTCGAATGCGGAGCAGTCGGCGGCGCACGCCAGCATCCCGCCCGCGAACATCTGCGACACGCAGTCCTCGCCAGCGAGGTCCGCGCCGTCACAGACCTCTGCGCCGCCGATCATGTCATCGCCGCAGACGTTGGCTGCACCCGTGGAACCTGAGCTGCCTCCCGTTGTGGGGTCGCCCGACGACGAGCTGCCGTCATCGGTGCTTCCGGAGCTGCTGCCAGCGTCGGTGGTGGTGCCATCGCTGGTCGTCCCGGGGCCGTCGCTCGTGCTCGGATCCCCCGTCGTGGTCGGATCGGGCCCGGTGGTGCTCGGGTCCGTGGTCGTGCCCGAATCGGTGGATGTGGCATCTCCCGGGCCCGTGTCGCGCCCGACCGTATCGCCATCGTCCGAAGTGGTCGCGTCGCCCACGCCCATCGTCGAGCCGCCCGACGTCAATGTTGCGGTCGGGGGCGGTGTCGCGGTGGTGGGGCCGGAGTCCACCGTGCTCGTGGTGCCCCCCGTGCCTCCCGTCGTCGCAGCCCCATCAAAAAACGGGTTGGACTCGAGGCATGCCGCTTGCGTCAGCGCGCAGATCCCCACCGCAACCCACCCCCGCTTCGTCCAAGCCATGCCGAGCAGGGTACCCCGGTTGGTGGGGTGGTGTCTCAGATCCCGGCCACGTCGTCGTGGACCACCAGGGTCCACTCCACCTGGACCGTCTCCCGGCCAAAGCCCCGAAGCGCTACGGACCAAGTCACAAAGCCATCAGGGTCGGCTGTTGCTTGCTGGCTCGCGGAGTCCAGCTCGACCTCGACCTTCTCGATCTCCGACGTCGCAATCCGCTCCTTGACCTGCACGCGCGCGGGGGTCGAGCCAACGTTGCTGAGCTTGACACGGACGCGACGAGGCTTTCGCGTCCATGAACTCAGGGAGCGCCGCGTCTGCTCGAGGTGTTCGACCTCGCGGTGAACCCGAAGGCTCAGGTCGGGGCCCCAGCCGAGGTCGAAGCGTTCTCCCGCTGCGATGTAGAGGACGGAGGTCCGACCCACATGGCCGCTGGCACGGACGAGATCGACCGGACCTGCGAGCAAGGGCTGCGATCCCGCATTGGTCTGCCGGCTGCGGAGCAGGACCGCCGAGGCCAGCTCAGGCACACACATCAGCGTTGTCTCAGCCGCCGTCGTGAACTCCGCGAGCGGCACGCGGTGGGGCCGCCCGTCGGCAGGCACCGTGACGGGAGACCGTGCTTGCAGGCGCAGTGCCTCTCCACCGTCGTCGATGCCCGGGAGCTCGTCTTCGGCTTCGGAGGGCGACTCGTCTTGGCCGAGGCCGGCGGTGCTGACCGCTTGCTCACGGGCTGCGACCTGTACCTGGCTCCCGCGTTTGCGAGCCCGCAGGGTCTCGGTCGACAGCTCGGGCGGCGCAACGCCCAGCGATGGGCGCTCCGTCGAGAAGATGAGCTCGACGTCGTTCCAGTCCTCGCCCGTCGCCTGCCAGACGCAGCCTTCGGTTTGGAGCGTGACGGTGTTGGACCCGTCTTCGGCTTCGGTGAGCCGCGCGGTGTGGCACGGCCGCCACACGGCACCCGGGACGAGGTAGTCCACCACAAGCGTTGCGGTGGTTGCGGCGTCCGTGGGATTGAACACCTCGACGGTGAGCCGCGCTCGTGCGTCGGCATCTGGCGGACGGGTCGCCGCGGCCAGGGTACGCAGGTCCACCAGCGTCCGCTCCAGCACCTCGGCCTCGTGGGCAGCGGCGCAGATCTTGGTCCCCACAGCGGCGATCTTTGCCTCGAGCGCATCGATCGCCTCGACGCCCGCGGCGACGTCTTCGCGCCCCCATGCGACGTCTTCGGCCAGCTCCTTGGCACTGATCTCGACCAGTGCGGTGAGACTCATGCGCTCTGACTTGAGCAGTGCGAGCGCGCGGTCGGCTGCGGTGTGGACACGCTCTGCGTCTTGGATCTTCGTGTGGACATCGACGACGTCGGCGTCCCGCTCGGTATCGGACGCAACGCGCCAGCGATCGATCACGACGTCGCCGACGCGAACGCCCGCAGGCAGAACTTGGCCAGCGGGACCCCGAACCTCCGCCGCAACCGTCTTGTCGACAAGCACAGGGGCGACGCCCTCGATCGCGAGTTGACTGCGGCCCGGCGGGATCGACACGACCCCGCGCCGCTGGACCAGCCCACGGTCCTCCAGCAGGGTGACGCGGGCGACGGGAACGTTGGACTCCACTAGCGCTCCCTCCGGTTGCCGCCCACGAGCTCGTGCTGGCTTGGAACGCGGGCCAGCCACGTCGCCCGCAGCTTGCGTTCGCTCTTTGCCGGGAGCTCGACCTTCCACACGCGTCCGCCCTCGAGCGAACCATGGCCCGACGTTGGGTCGCGCGGCTCAAATTCCTCCCACGGTGGCTCGACGTCTCGCGTTTCGACCTCCACCTCGTCGGAATCCTCCACCGTCACGGGGACCCGCTCCCGCACCTCGACCATCGCTGTCCGCGAGAGGTTGTTGGTGAGGTCGACCCGGATCGTGTGGACCAGCTCATGCGACCGCTTGAGCAGGCCAGACGTGTCCTCTTCGAAATCGACGTTGCGTGCGATCTTAATGCCCTGCTCGACGCCGAGGCCAAGCTCGAGTCGTCCGCGGGGCGGCGTTGTGGCCAGCTGGGACGTCAGTGCGTACGAGCCCCCGACGTAGACGTCGGCCGGCCCGGGAAGCAGTGGTGCTTGCAGCGGGTTGCGAACCGCGACGATGCGGAAGACATCTTGGGTCTCGCGGGGCACCGCGACGTATCGCGGGCTGACCTCTGCAGCGTGCGAGGCCACCGCCAAGGAGACGAGCTGGCCGTTGCTGGGGATATGGGTTGTGTCTGCGGCGACGTAGGCGTAGTCGAATCCGGTGTCGTCGGCCACCCACTGGTGATCGGCAGGCGGCTCTTTGCCCTCGAATGCACGAGCGTTGCGCTGCGCGGACTCGAGTCGCTGGCTCACGATGCTGACATCGAACTGCTCGACAGCCCATCGTTGATAGCGCGCCCGCGTTTCGACGCGAACCAGCTTGCCGCGGTGGGCATGCCCACCTGCGCGGAGCTCGAGACCGCCGTAGTCGAGCAGGTCACGACCGGCCACCAGCCCAGCGTCCATGCTCCCGCTGGCATCGTCGTCGCCCTCGTCGATGAAGGGCGTTGCATCGCCGCCGCCGCCAAACGATGCCACGGCTTGGGCGGCCGCGACGGCCCCGGTTGCGGCCCCGCCCAGCAACCCTGCGACCACACCCGCGCTTCGTTTCATCGCCGGGCTGCGCGCCTGAGACTCTGGCATCATGGCGTTGGGCATCGGGGCCGACGGCATCGGTGCGGCCGACGGCGGTGGCATGGGCATGCCCTGGGGCATCGGCGGCATCGGGGCCGGCTCCTCCCGAAGGTCGTCCATCGGAAACGCTCCGGTTGCGCTCGGGTCGCCAAACCCATCGCTTGGTTCAGCCGCGCTCTTGGCCGGAGGTGGGGGCGAACCCAGTGATGGCAGCTCGCGATCGTAGTCGGCATACAGCGCATCAGCGCCCACGGGCGGTGGCCTCCATCCGGTTCGGGCAGGGGCAGGCTGCGCGCGGCCGATACGAATCGCCTTGAGCTCGGGCAGCTCGGTCCAGTGCTGTGGGTTTGCCGTGGATAGGGTCAGGGCGACGTCGCCCCAGTCTTCGCCCGTTTCCTGACCGACCATCGCGCGCAGCTGGAGCGTGCCCGCTTGCATGGTGTCGTCCAGACGCACCGTGTACGCGGGGGCCCAACGCGCCCCGGTGACGAAGTAGCGCAGTCGGACGATCGCGGTGCTCGCTTCGTTTGCCCCCGTCGATTGCAGCCGCACCACGGCAGCTTTGCGCAGCTCAAACGCGCGCGCGTTGATGTGCCCCGAGGCCGCTCGCTTGCGAAGCTGCAGGGTTTCGAGCGCCTGCTCGGCTTCACGTGTGGTGTCGAGCGCGTCGGCGATGCTGGCCTGAAGCTGTGTCGCACGCTCGTGGCGAAGCTGCAGCAGCTGGAGTCGTGCGGCGGTGGGTGATGCGCGCGGTGTTTCGCCCTCGGAAGCCTGCCCGCGCGGGGTCAGGGCGAGCCATTGCAGTCGCTGCACGGCTTCTCGCAGATTCTCGAGGGTGGCCACCGCCGTCGCGTGGCGGAGCTTCGCCGCGGCCAGCACGTCGTCGAGGGCGGGTGGGATCCGGTCGTCGGGTGTCGGCACGGCCACGGTGACGCGGATGTCACCCGCAATGGGGGCCTCCCCACCGTCCACGGTGACCTCGGCCCGTAATGAGCCGTCTTCGAGTGTGAGGGGGAGCCCGACGAGCTGAACGTGCTGGGGAAACCCGTCTTCACCGCCGTCGATCGCGACCTCTCGGGTCACAAGGGCTCCACGACGATAGACGGTAACGGCAACGACCGAGGACTGTAGGATCTGCATGGGGGCGGCGAGTCTTCGATTGTCTCAGATCCACGGGCGCGACGCTCAGCCCATGCGGGCCGCCGAGTCGCGGGGCGCTAGCTCAGCTTGAGGCTGGATGCGATCGCGTGCATGAGGGTCGTAGTGAGTCGCTGCGCCGCGGCGGTGACGCTCTCGGGATCCGAGGCGCCGAGGTGGCCGTCGAGGTGGAGCGCGGCGAGTCCATGCACCAACGACCACGCGAGCACAGTTGTGTCTTGCTTGGCAGACGGTGAGCCGCCAGCCGCGCGAAGGAGCTCGTCCACCGCCCGAGACAAGTGCCCGGCCGCGGATTGAACGGCTTTGCCCAGTTCCGAGTCCGGCTCGCGTTTGGGCGCGAACTCCCCGAACATCAGGCGAAACTCGGCGGGGTGCTCCGCCGAGAAGCGGACGTACGCCACGCCGAGCTGGCGGAGGACTTCGAGCGGTGAGGCGTCGTGCCCACGCGCCTCCGCTCCGGCGGCGGCCAGATCCGCGTCGAAGGCCTCGAACGCACGCAGGGCGATGGCGGCGAGCAGCTGGTCTTTGTCGCGGAAGTGACGGTAGGGCGCGCCCGAGCTGACGCCCGCTCGCCGCGCTGCCTCGCGTAGCGAGAGTGCACGGGGGCCGCCTTCGGACAGGATCTCCACCGACGATTCCAGCAGCGCCTCACGCAGTCGCCCGTGGTGATATCGGTCGCTCAAGGGCTCGCAGCCTACTGTAGTGGCGCCTGCGCACCTAATCGCACTCGCGAAGTAAGCGCTGTTTACTTTGCATGTAATCGATGCTTACATCGGCATACCGGAGGCACATGACGGCGAAAAAAGCAGTGGTGATCGGGACGGGCGCGGGCGGGCTGACGGCGACCGCGTATCTGGCGCAGCAGGGGTTCGAGGTGCAGGCGCTCGAGCGGGCCAAGCAGCTTGGGGGGTTCCTCAACCCTTTCAAGCGCAAGCGCTACAGCTTCGATCCCGGAGTTCACTACGTGGGGCAGGCGCACCCGGGCGGCCAGATGCACCGAGTCTTGCGTCGCTTCGATATCGACGCGTCGGAGCTGTTCTGCGAGATGGACCCGACCGGGTTCGACGTATTCCGCTTTCCAGACTTCGAGCTGCGCGTGCCCAAGGGGCTCGATCTTTTTCGTGAGCGGGTGCTCGAGGCGTTCCCCAACGATGCCGATCAAATCGTTCCGTTCTTCCGCAGCCTCTCGGCCCTGCGGGCGTTGATGTGCGACCGCGGGGCAACGATGGAGCGCGCGCGTGCACTCCCCATCGCGGCCTCCTGGTACTTCAAGACCTACGCCGACGTGCTCAAGTCGAGCTTTCGAAACCCGAAGATCCGCTCGGTGATGGCCGCCCAGTGCGGTGACTACGGCTTGCCTCCCAGCCGGACGCCTGCAGTGCTGGGCGCAGGGCTGATGCTGCATTTCATCGACGGCTCATATTTTCCCCGCGGAGGCAGTGGGGCGCTGCGTGATGCCCTGGTCGGGCGTGCGCGTGAGTACGGGGCACAGCTGCAGCGTCGGGCTGAGGTCGCACGGATCGAGGTGCAACGCGGCAAGGTGACCGGCGTGACGCTGACCAACGGAGAGCGGATCGAGGCGGACGTCGTTGTTTCTGCAATCGACCCCAAGCTGACCTACGGATCTCTCATCGACGCTGAGCATCTTCCTGCGAAGATCCGTCGCAAGGCGGAGGCCACGGTCCCGTCGGTCGCGAGCCTGTGCGTGTTCCTTGGGATGGAACGTGACCTTCGCCAATACGGCCTCGGCGCGTTCAACGTGTGGGACTACCCGAGCTGGGAGGTGGAGGGCGCGTTCGGCCCGGCCGCCCAAGGGTCGTGGCCCAAGGACCACGCGTTCTTCCTGTCGCCCAACTCGATCAAGGACGACACGGGCACGATGGCGCCGCCAGGGTGCAGCACGCTCGAGGTCGTCACGCTGGCGCCGTTCAGTCCGTTTGCAAAGTGGGCCGACGGCAAGGTGCTCAAGCGCGGGGCTGAGTACGAAGCGTACAAGGGGCAAGTCGCCGATGACTTGATGGCGGCGGTCGAGCGGCGGTGGCCTGGGTTGGTCGGCGACGTTGCGGTCAAAGATGTGGCGACCCCGCTGACCAACCAGCACTTCGCCGGGTCCGTCGAAGGGGCTGTGTATGGCCCCATGGCCACGCCCGAGCAGTTCGGACACCGCGCGTTTCGTGCCAAGGGTCCGATCGACGGCCTGTTCCACGCAGGCGCAGGGGTGCTCGGGCCCGGCGTGGTGCCGTGCTTGGTCAGCGGCGTCGTTGCGGCCAAGCAAGCCGTCGCTGCCTACAAGCCGCGGCGTTTTGGCCGACTCACCGGGTTTGCGCAGCGCGCCAAGCTGGGCGCCTGAGACGACCGCACGCCGCGGCATCGCGCCGCGGCGCTCGCTACAGCTCGCCCGCGTAGCGAACCTGGCGGATATCCGATGTCGTGAGCGCCTGGTCGCCGTCCGACCAGGCACCGAGTAGCTCGGAGCCGAGGCGGATGCCCGCTTCGGGGTCCTCTTGGCGCTGGTCGGTCGTTGGGTTCACGATGAACTCGACCGCAAACGGCGTTCCGTCGGCGTTGTAGCGCTGGCCGAAAATGCCTGTGGTGTTCCCGTCGTTCGGGGTCTGCCAGGCGACCCAGAAATCGCCGTCGTCGGCCAGTGCGACCGAAGGGCGCTGCTGTCCGCCGAGGGTCGTGGTGTTGACGGTGAACTCGCCGCCCTGCGCGACACCACCGCTGTTGTATCGCTGACCGGCGATGGCGGTGCCGCTGCCGTCGACCTGTTCGGCGGTCCAGACGATCACGAAGTCGCCATCGTCGTCGGCGGAGACGTCCGGCTCGCTCTGGTGTCCGTCCGTGTTGCTGTTGACCTGGGTCTCGCTCCCTTGCGCTGCGCCCGCGCTACTGAAGCGCTGCATGAACACGCCGATCCCGTCCCCGTCGAGGTCGTTCGAAGCCTGCCAAGACACGATGTAGTCACCGGACTGGTCGCGCGCCACCGATGGAAGCTGCTCCTCCCCGTCCGCGGTCGTGTTGACCTGGACTTCGCCGGCCAGCGCTGCTCCTGCGGTGGAGAACCGTCGGCAGAACACATCAAAGTCGCCGTCACTGCCGTCCCAACAGGCCACGTAGTTGCCCGCGCCGTCCATGGCGACACTGGGCCGCCGCTGAGCGCCCGCGGTGGTTTCGTTGATCAGAGTCTCGCCGCCCAAGGTGGCGCCCGTGTCGTCGAACCGTTGACCGTAGATGCCCGTCGACTCGCCGTCCTGATCGCCGTCGGATTGCCATAGGACGACAAAGCCGTTGTCGTACGCTGCGACATCCGCGAACCGTTGGTTGCCCGATGTGGTCGAGTTGATCTGGAACTCGCCGCCGACAGGACCGGCGTTGTTGAACATCTGGCCGAAGATCCCAGCGCCGTCGCCATCCTGAGAGGGAGCGGCAACGGGAGAGGATGTCCAAACGACGACCCAGAAGTTCCCGTTGGGCGCGATCGCAAGTGACGCGGAGGTCTGGAAGTCGGCGACCGTCGTGTTGACGACCGTCTCATCGTCGACGCTGCACGGCTGCGGACAGCTGCCCGCACAGTCGATACCCGTCTCGTCTCCGTTGAGAATGCCGTCGTCACAGCTCGGGTTGACGCACAGTCCGATTTCGCAGCTGCTGGTCACGCAGTCGTTGCCGTCTCCGCAGACTTCGCCGACCTCGCACGTTGCCCCGCAGCTGTTGCCGCAGTCTTCGTCGGTCTCGTCCCCGTTGGTGACACCGTCGTCGCACTCGGGGTCAAGGCATACACCCATCATGACGTCGCAGACGCCCGAGTCGCAGTCGGCACCGCTGAGACAGCCGAATCCCCCGTCGCACAACTGGCAACCAGGACCGACGCCGTCGCCGCAGTCAACGCCCGTCTCGAGCCCGTTCTGAACGCCGTCGAAGCAGTCGGGCGCAGAGCACACCGTGAACTCGCAGACCTCTTCGACGCAGTCGGTCCCGTCGTCGCACCCTTCGCCCACCTGGCACGTGTTGGCGCCACACGAGTTGCCGCAGTCGATATCGGTTTCGTCTCCGTTCTCGACGCCGTCATCACACGCGGGCGGCGCACACGTGTTCATCATCGTGCAGACGCCCGAGTCGCAGTCGTCCCCTTCGACGCACTCGCCGTCGTCCTCGCACGGGTCACACTGCGGCCCGCCACAATCGACGTCGGTCTCCGCGTTGTTCTGGACCATGTCGCTGCAGGAGCCCGCAGTGCACGTGCCCATATCGCACAACGCGCTGATGCAGTCGCCGCCGATATTGCAGTCCGCGCCGTTGGGGCAGGGGTCGCAGTCGCCACCTCCGCAGTCCGTATCGGTCTCGTCGCCGTTTTCGACGCCGTCCTCGCAGGTCGCGGCCTGGCACACGCCCATCTCGCAGACGTTGGACTCGCAGTCTTCTTCGAGCACGCACGAGCCGTCATCGCCGCAGTCAGGGCAATCCACGCCGCCGCAGTCGATATCCGTCTCGTTGGAGTCCTGAATTCCGTTGCGGCAATCGGACGACATGCACTCGCCGTCCAGGCAGAACTCGCCGTCATCGCACTCGATGTCGGACTCGCAGGGTCCTGGCCCAGGCAGGCACACGGTCGGGCAGTTGCCGCCACAATCCACCCCAGACTCGTTGCCGTTCTGGATGTCGTCGTAGCAGGTCGGGGCTTGGCACTCGCCGTTGGCGCAGACCTCGGTCGTGCAGTCCTCATCCTCCACGCACATCTGTGGTGGCTCGCACGCGGGGCAGTCCGGACCGCCGCAGTCGACGTCCGATTCGTTGGTGTTCTTGACCCCGTCGTTGCACGAGCCGTCGCCGCCGCCGTCTTGGTCGCCGCCGCCGCTACCCTCCGAGTCGACCGCCGCGGTGTCGGCGTTCCCCGTGTCGGACGTGGTTCCGTCCGCCGTTGGGTCGATGCCACCCGTCTCATCGGAGCCGCCAGCTGCCACAGAGTCGCCACCCCCGCAGGCGCCCAGTGGAGTTGCGAGAAAGGCCAGAGTGCAGAGCAAGCGAGATCGGCGCATATGAAAGTCCCCCCACAGGCCAACGGGCTGCCGTTGTACGGCCGCGCCGTCAGATGCATTAATGATTACAGTTTTTTCTTTCAATGTACCAGCAGGAGTTTCGTGCAAAGTGTGGGCACGGCTGCGCGAAAATCACGCGCGGCCTCGCTGGAAGTTCAATTTCGTAATGGACTTTACCGAGTTTTCCGTGGATGATGGCTTCGCTTGCTGCCGGCCCTAGGCCCGCGTTTGGGGGAACGATGAAGCGCCTCGACTACTCGATTTTCTTATCGCCAATCCTACTCGCACTCGCGTGCGCAGGGGACGATTCTACCAACGCATCCGCGGGCAATGATGGCTCCGCGACGGGTGGCACAGAGTCCATGGGGACGGACTCGATGTCCGGAACCCGCGGGTCGGCCGACGGCACTGCCTCTCAAGGGGGAGGGAGTAACTCGCAGGGGGGGACCGCCGACGACACCGCGGGCGGCGGCACCATGTCGGGCGCGACCGCGACCATGGGTGGCGGCGGCGACATGGACGACACCGCGGGCACGATGGGCGGCGGTGACGACTCGGGCGACACCGAGGGCGACAGTGCCTCGGACGACAACGGGAGCACGGACGACGACGGCAATACCGACGACGCGGGAGACACGGGTGGCGTGGACCTGCCGCCAGTTCCCGAGGACCCGCCCGGAACAAACGAAGGCGCTTGTGAGCCGGGCGAGCTGCGCTGGTGCTGGACGGGGGCACCCGCCAACTTCGACGTCGGCATCTGCCAACCCGGCCTCCAGCAGTGCGACGCCATCGACCTCGACATCGGGATCTGGGGCCCCTGCGAGGACGAGACCTTCCCGAGCGATGAAGTCTGTGACGGCCACGACAACGATTGCGACGGGGACACCGACGAGGACCAGGGCATCACCAACTGCGGCATGGGTGTCTGCAACCACGACGAGGACAACTGTATCGGCGGCGTGGTCAACAACTGCGATCCCGAAGCGGGAGCGATGTTCGAGGTCTGCAACGAGATCGACGACGACTGCGACGGCGACATCGATGAGGGTCTTGGCGAGGACTTCGTCGAGTGCGGTCTGGGCGCGTGTCAGCACTCCGTGACCGACTGCGAAGGCGGCGAGCTGCCCGAGTGTGACCCGTTCGAGGGGGTCAGCATGGAGGTCTGCGACGGCATCGACAACGACTGCGACGGTGATATCGACGAGGACATCGACGACATCTCCTGCGGCCAGTTCGACTGCGAGGTCACGATCCCCGGCTGCATCGGCGGCATGATCCCCGTGTGCATGCCCCTACCGCCGCAGGCTGAGGTCTGCGATGGCGCCGACAACGACTGCGATGGTCTGACCGACGAGGACCAAGGCACGTGGACGTGTGGCGACCTCGCTTGCGAGGTGACCGTGCCGCAATGCATCAACGGCGTGCCGCAGCCCGAGGACACCTGCAATCCGATCCCGGGTGGGGCCGAGATCTGCGGCAACGGCCAGGACGACAACTGCGACGGAGAGGACCCGCCATGCGCGGAAACCTACCTGGTGGGTACCGACACGACCGCGCGACCCATCGATATCGTTTGGATGATCGACTCGTCCGGATCGATGGCGGGGGAGATCGCCATCGTCGAGGCCGAGATCAACGCATTCGCGACCGCGCTGGATGCTGCGGGCGGGAACAACCAGCTGCACGTCATTGCCGACCGTGGCCTCGGGTCGTTTGAGCTGTGCGTCGCTCCGCCCCTGGGCGGTGCGGCTTGCGCCGACAACCCGCCCCGATTCCGGCACTACGACACCAACGGTGGCACCAACGGGGCCGAGTTTGTCCACTCCAGCAACGCGCTGGGTCGGACGATCCAACAGTACTCCTCATGGGGCCCGCAGTTGCTGCCCAACTCGTATGTGGCGTTCATCGTCACCACGGACGACGACGGTGACGACCCGAACTGGAACGGCGCCAACGATCCTGAGGGCACCGATGACTGCGGCGCGGGCATTATCAACAACGCCACGAACAGCAACGTTTGCCAGTTCAACGACGGCGTGAACACGTACACCTCGCTGGCCGAAGACCTCGGCATGGTGCTCGGCTTCGAGTCGTTCATGACCAACTACTTCCCGGGCTATGTCCCGGGCGACGATTGGGGCTTTTACTCGATCATCGGCAACACGGGCACCACGGTCCTTGGTGCGGGGCACCCCGACAACTTCAACGGATGCGCGGGGTCGGTCGAAGACGGCGATGAGTACGTCAAACTCTCGCAGCTCACGGGCACGACCGCCGACATGATCTCGATCTGCGACCCGACGCCGTGGGATCTCGATGACCTCGCAACGGCCATCGGAAACAACGTCCCCAACGACACCTACGTGTTGGGTGGCAACCCGGTGGGCACCTGCCTGCTGATCGACGAGATGACGATTCAGGTGGTGGTCAACGGCGTGCCCCTCAACGGCGCGGATTGGACCTACGACGCTCCGTCCTGCACCGTCACGGTCAACAATAACGTTCCCGTCGTCGGCGACAACGTCGTCATCGTCTATGAGAATCAGTAACGGTCACCCCATGAGCAACTTGGCGAAGTTTTTCGGGCTGAGCGCAACGCTAGCCCTGGTTGGCTGCCCTGAGGGCAGCAGTGGTGATGGCGGCGGGTCCACGGGGAACACGGGCGGCATCAACATCAGCGGCAGCAGTTCTGACGACGGGGGGTTCACCAATCTCGGTGACTCCTCCACCACGGAGGATGACAACCCGCTGGGAATCATCGACTGCGAGCACATCGACTTCGTGTTTGTCGTCGACAACTCCTCATCGATGGCGGACGAGCAGCAGCACCTCGCGGCTGCAGTTCCCGGATTTGTGGATGCGATCCAGACCGCGCTGCCCGACGTCGAGACGATCCGGGTCGGTGTCGTCGACAGTGACGCCTACCCAGGGCTTGGGTCACCCGACGCGCTCGCGGACTCTTGCCCCGAGTCTGCCGACTGCGACTCGTGTGACTACCAACTCGGGGCGCTGCTGACCCGGCCCAACTCTGCTGCCGACGCAGACGCGAGCTGCGGCTTCAGCACAGACAAGCCGTTCATGGACGGGTTTGGGGCAGACTTCACAAGCGAGTTCGAATGCGCCGCGCTCGTCGGTACTGAGGGGAACCCCGTCGAGCAGCAGGCGTCAGCCTTGGTCGCCGCGGTCTCCAACGACCTCACCGAGTGCAACAATGGGTTCATCCGCGATGAAGCCCTGCTCGTGTTCCTGATGATCACGGACGAAGAGGACGACGTGGCCTCCGATCCACAACCGCAGGGCGGTAGCCTGGGTGATCCCGCGGCGTGGACCGAGGCGGTCCTCGCCGCCAAGGAGGGCAAACAGTCCAATGTGGTCGCGCTCGGGCTGATCGGCGGATCGCCGCGCTTCGACGACTGCACAGATCTCTCGCAGGGGCTCGACGGCGCCGAGCAGACGACCCGGCTCCAGAGCTTCATCGGAAGTTTTGACAACAACTTCACGGGAAGCGTCTGCAGCGAGGGATACGATGCGTTCTTCAACGACGCGCTTGTTGAAGTTTCCGAGGCCTGTAGCTTGTTCATCCCGTAGCGGCTGACTGGCCTGCTAGACAGCGTTGGTCTGGGTGTCGGATGATGCCGCGCGGCGAGTTGCCGCAGGCCACCGATGACTGCGCGCCAGCCCACAACAACCGAAGTGAAGCTCCCGAGTCTGCCCGCTGGGGAGATCGCGGGATGGTCCCGCGCACACCTGGAGGCGGTCGTCGCGATCGAGTCGAGCAGCGACGAGACGTCCACGGCAGTGCCCTCCACGCAGGGCCAGCGAGATCTGTCCGCGTATCTGGAGCGCTTCTTCGGCGCGCAGGGCTGCGACGTCAGCGTCGACGAGTACGCCAACGTCATCGCCCGCCTCGACGGCCGCGGCGCACACGCGGAGCTGCCCCCGCTGGCCCTGATGATCCACCTCGACACCGCGCGCGGCACCGAGGCGCGAGAGGGTCTCGAGCTGCTGCCGGCCTGGGACGGCACTCGCATCCCGTACCCGGACAACGAAGGCCTCCAGGTCAGCGTCGAGAACTATCCCTGCACGATCGGGTACTTGGGTCAGGACCTCCTGCACGGGGGCGGAAAGGCGCCGTTCGGGCTCGACGACAAGCTGGGATTGGCCCACATGATGACGCTGGCAAAGGTGCTCGCAGACGCACCCGAGATCCCCCATCGTCCGATCTTGTTCATCGGCCGGCCGGATGAAGAGATCGGGCGCGAGGAGGCGCTGATCGGGTTGGCGCAGTGGCTTGCCGAGCAAGGCGTCGAGTCCGGCTACACCGTGGATGGGCTCGATCCGTTCGAGGTGAACGTAGAGAACTTCAACGGGATGGCGGTCACGGTACGCATTCCCGATCCGAGCCCCGTGCCGCCGTCCACCCGAGAGACCGGCCGCGGCGTGGCGCTGACCCTGCTTGGGGTCAACACGCATGGCGCGACCGCGAAGGCCGAGGGGCACCGCGGCGCGGTGCGGTTTGCAGCCGAGCTCATGGGTGCGCTGGCGGGTCAATCCGTGGTTGTCCTGGGCTTCGAATCCGACGCCATGCGCGACTGTGACGGCGTGCTGCAATTGTGGCTGGGCGATGATGCGGCTGGCGTCGCGCTCGACACGGCGCTTGCGCAGATCGTCGGCCCGCATCTGCCGCGGGGCGCCGGATGGTCCTTGGCCGATGCCGATGTGTCGCCCCTCAACGCCGAGGGCGCAGCAGCCGAGCAGATGCTGGCCTTTGTGCGGACGTTCATGGCCTCGCGCAGGGACGCGCCATTGATGTGCGAGGACTCCGACGGCTTTGAGGGCTACACGTACCCGCACCGCGCACGTCGAGTGGGCGGTCGGCTTCAGCTCGACTTCCGGATTCGCGACTTTGACCGCGGCGTGCTGGAGACGCGTCGTGACGAGCTGACCGCACTCGCCAAGGCTGAGATCTCCGGCGTCGAGGTCGAGGCGACCGAGCAGTACGGCAACATGGCGCCCAAGCTCGAGCACCGCGGGGATCTTCTCGACAACGCGCTGGCAGCGGCCCGTGACATCGACATCGAGGCGAAGCGGGCACCGATCCGCGGCGGCACGGGGGTCGATCCATTCCTGGATCGTGGGGTGTTCGTCGCCAATCTCGGCACTGGGTATTTCGCGCCCGAGAGCGAAAAAGAGTTCACCTCGATGCAGCTGCTGGCCCAGCACGCGCTGTGGCTGGTTGCTCTGGTTCAGCGCTAAGGCGAGTCGTTGCTCTGGCTGGCGACAGCCTCGGCCGTGATTCGATGGCGGTACTCGAACATCTTGCGCAGCCGCGGGGCGATAAGCACGGGGTTCACCCAGCGCCCGAGCAGACCCAGCGGTGGGGTGTACTCGATCGTATCGGTGAGGCGGCAGTCTTCACCTTCGGGTACAAAGCGGTGTTCGTGGCGCCAGCGCGCAAACGGCCCTTTGCGCATCTCATCGACGAACAGCGCATGGCGCTCGTAGGCCACGTGTTCGCTCTCAATCGAGATCCAGATCGGGCCCATGCGCTGTTTGAGTCGCACTACCGTCCCCACCGCCAGTGACGTGGGGGGCTGGACCATCTGGACCCTCTCCCACGGCGGAAGCAAGCGCTCGAGCGCGTCGGGGTGCTCGTGAAAGTCGAACACCGCCTGGACGGGTGCGTGGATGATGCTGCTGTGCTCGAACTTCATGGGAGCGGTGCTCTCCGAAGCGGCCGCCAGCGATACGCGCAACGCGGAATGTGAAGGGTCGAATCCAGTCGCGCGACACCGCCGCCCAGGGCGCCCGTATCGACGTACTCGCAGTACAGCTCAACCGGTTCAACGAAGCGGGCGTTCCATGGCGCTCGGTCGATGGTCAGCGTGTGCATGAATCTCTCCTCAGGGTCGACTCCGAACGCGTCGTAGCACTCCACGAGCGGGTACTGAAGATGCTCGAGGTCCCGCCAGACCGATCCGGTCGGCGGGCCGGCGAGCGGTTGGGTGTTGAACACACCCACGATCTTTCCGCCTGGCCGCTCTGCGTCGACCGCGGCCGTCAGGCGTTCACCGTCTCGAACCAGATACATCTGGGCTGCGCCGAAGTCGTGGAACTTGAACTCGACCAAGGCGTTGCCCACCGCCTGCATGACCGCATGGTTGGTCTCGGAGCGTACAAAGTAGCCTCCGCGCCGCCACTGGCCGTGCGCGTCGCGGTAGCGGACCGCCGCGCGGTAGCTGACTTGATAAAAGTTCACCCCAAACAGCGAGGCCAGCCCTTGCGGTCGCATGTCTCGCAACGAGGACAGGAGCACCTGTACCCACGCGGTGCCCTCGAAGATCTCGGGTTCGAGGGGGCTGGGTAGCAGCGCCGCGACAGCGTCGGGCTGGACGGCGTAGTTGAGCGAGACGGCGTCGACCCACTCCGTCTGAACCTGGGTGAGCCAGGGGATCGAAGGGCACTCCTCCTGGGATGCCGAAGTGGGACTGTTGTCGAGCGCGCGCTCGATCTCGGCGCAGGCCTCCAGCAAAGACGCGGAGCCTCGCATCGTGATCGCGAATCCAGCATCGACGAACTCGAGTGCGTCACGGGCGAGCAGGTCGACCACTGCCTTTTGTGCGGCCGCAGCGTCGACCCCTGAGCGCTCCATCAGCGCGAACAGGTCGTCGGCGCTCGCGGACCCGCGTCGGGTAGAAAGCCCCGCAAGCAGGGCGAGTTCGGTCGGGTTCACGCTCACAAGCCCGCTACACCAGTCGCGCCGCGGCGCCGCCGTGCTGCCTTCGTTTGCGGTCCAAGAGGATGCCGCCCACGACCTGCGCTCCAGCCCAGACGCCACCGAGTATCAAGAACTGGACCTCATGGAACGCCGCCATCGCGATCGCGGTCACCGATAGCAGGCCCGAAGCCAGGTACCAGCGTCGCCCCATCAAAGAGCCCATCGAAGCAAAACCGACCGCCCCGAGGACACCGATGACCGGGCCCAAGAACATGGTGGCGAGCCCCATGAGGTGATTGAGAACGGCCAGCAGGCTCACGGCGCAGATGAAGGTCGTCCAGATAGTCCACAGCTGCGTCTCGACAAATGTGCGCACGCCGGCTCGCCGCTTCTTGAGCCCAACCGCGACGAGAAGGTCGACCGTGATGATCGCTCCCCACATGGCCGCGAAGGGAGGCGGGTCGAGGTAGCCCGCCGCAAGAAGGTAGTGCGTGCCCACGAACCCGCCGCCGTTGAGCAGCCCGTGCAAAACCCAGATCACGCCCCAGTTTTGAAGGGCGGTGTCGTCGCGGGCTTGCGAGACGACGTTGCGCAGAACTGCGAGTGCCTCGGTCGCCTCCTCGCGATTCACCGCATGGTTTTACCACGGCCCGCGGGTGGGAGGGCTGGTGCGTCTCGTGTGCGATTCAGACTTGAGGCGGGAGCCCATGACTCGCGCCCACGGTGGGGACGAGGAGCACGTGGGCTTCAATCAATGGTTGGACGTATCCCACCAGGCGCGTTGCTCCCGGCCCCCGCATGTGGATGCCATCGTGGGCTCGGATTCTGACTTTGTGCCCCTTGATGCGCATGTGGTCGATGAACCCGCCGTCATCGTCGGCAAGCACGGGGCGGGACTCGAAGTAGAACCCTGATTCGCGCGCCTCGACCTCTGCGGCGTACACGTCGTTGATGGTTTGCACGCGACTGTCCAGCCGTTTGTCGCGCATGGCTGGCATCCCGATCCAGAACACTTGGCGGGAGTCTTGAGGCGACAGCAAGTCGAGGAATGCGTTCACGCGGCGGCGGTACTCGTCGAGCCAGCCCGGCTCGTGCCAGCGGATCCATCGGGTCTCGTGCCCCTTGGGCATTCGTTGCCCCTGGGCATCGTTGGCCCCAAACATCACCATCACGGCGTCGGGCTGGAAATCATCGAGGAGATCGGCGGCGATCTTTGGCCAGTTGAAAAAGTCGGGGCGCGCGAGCCCGGACGCGCTCTTGGCTTCGCGTTTGGCGACATAGCCCCCCGCGTTGAGGGCCTTGCGCAGGTACTGGCCGAAGGGGCCAGCGACCTGGCTCCCGCCCACAAGCAGTACACGCGGGCCGGTGCCGTAGCCGCGCGCGTCGGCGGCACGCGTCGTCAGCAGCGTCGAGCCAGCGGCCGCGGCGCTGAGCATGAACCCGCGGCGGCCTGGAGGGGCGACTGTCACTGTCGACAGCCTACCGCACCACCCCGGTTTGTCGGCATTCGTGCTTCGCGCTGGATGTCCGGCACCTGTATCCGTGCGCAGCGGTCGCGCTGCTTGGTGGGTTTGTTGCGAGGCTCACAGCCCGCGGGATATCTACAAATCGTTGTGTCAGACAAGACCCTGATCGGCTGGAACGAGCTCGAGCGGCGGCTGAGAGTTCGCAGATCGACCCTCACGCAGCGGGCTGACGCGTTCGCCAAGTCGGCGCGGCGCGCCTTGGAGCGTACCGACCGCTACCCTGTGGTCACCGCGCCCATACTGCTCGAGACGTGACACCGAGTTGGTGGGCCTACGTGCTCGTCGCGGACGGTCGAACAAAGGTGCCCCGGACCTACGTCGGGATTACCGACGACCTCGACCGACGTTTGGCACAACACAATGGGGAGCTGCCGGGCGGCGCCAAGGCAACCCGCGGCCATCGGCCATGGTTGTTTGGCGCGACAGTGGGGTGCTTCGCCAACCGCGGCGACGCTGCCTCTGCTGAGTACCGAATCAAGAAGTTGCGAGGCGCGGAGCGGGTGAGCGCTGTCGAGGCGAGCGCCGTCTCGATGCGGCGAGCTCGATCCACGCGAGCCCAGCATCACGCGTTCAGGGCCGCGGCGCCCCAGGACGAGCGATGCACGTTCCGGCGACGGCTGGGTGCGTTGGCCTTGGTCGTCAATGGAAACTTGGCCGCGACGCTGTGGGGACCCACGGTCGCTGTCCGACTGTCGCCGCGCGACTGGGCCCGGGGCGTGCGAATGGGCGGCCACCCCTTCGTGCCGCTGGGCCGGACCTTGATGAAAGACATGCTCATCCTCCCTGAGCAGACGTGGCGGGACCCTGCGCAAGGCGAATCTTGGCTGTGCGCGGCCGTTCGGTTTGCGTCCAAGCTTCCGCCGCACTAGCGGCCGCCGACGAACCGCGGCGGCCGATGGAACTCCGCTACTGTTGCGGTGTCCATGGCGTGCGTGTTGGTGCTTCTTCGTTGGCTCCCCCTGATCGGCGTTTTGCTCTCGGTTGCGTGCCATCCGGCTTCCGTCGGCGACACGCCCGCGCCGCGCGTCGAGCCACCACCCGAGGCTGAGGTGGTTGCGCGCTTGGGCCCCGCAGGTCCGCCGCCGTCGCAGCTGGGCGTGCCCGCGACCGTGGCCCCTGGCGTTGTTGCGGTTGGCCCGAGCGGGAGCACGGGGGTCTATCCGACTTTGTTTGTCCGTTTTACGGAGCCGATGCTCGGAGCGACGAAGGGCGCGGCGGCGCCAACGTTCGAGGTGGACCCGCCTGTCGACGGTGGCCACATGACGTGGGTCAGCCCGTACCGTGCGGTGTTCAACTTCAATAAGAGGCTCCCGCTCGCGACCGCGTTCAAGGTTCAAGTGACCGGGGCGTTGGTGACGGCCACGGGAGCGCCGCTGGCGTTGGATGCTGCGTTTGAGTTCGAGACTGAGCGCCCCGAAGTCACGGTCGCGACTCTCGAGCGGGTGTGGGACGACGAGGAGTCTCGCCACTGGAAGACAAAATTCTCCGTCTCCAGCCCTTCGCCACTCCGTGTACGCACGCTCCGCAAGCATCTGCACGCGGTTGCGCGGCGCGTCGATGGGTCGGGCGCGGCGCAGAGAGTCCCCGTGGATCTCCGGCTCGCGACAACGCGCGAGGTCGAGGATCACTATTGGTTGGAGCCCGGCGCGGTCATCGTGCGTCCGCGGGCTGGACACTGGCCGCCCGATCGAGAGATTGAACTCGTCGTCGAAAAGACCCTCAGGCTGGGCGGGCCGTTGCCGATCGGGCGCGCCGTCAGTGCGGCGTTTGTGACCGAGCCGGGGCTGCGTGTGAAGTTTGAGTGCGCCTTGCGGTACGAGGACGGCTGCGACCCGGGCCCGGTACGCGTTCGCTTCTCCCGCCAGGTATCCAAGGCGCAGATCAAGCGGATTCGAGTCAGTCCCCGTCCGGCGCGTTTGACACGCAACTTCACGTACGCCGACAAGACCGGAGACGTCGTTCAGATCAACGGGCGATTCGAAGCCGGAAAGACCTACACCTTCACTATCGACGAGCGAGTTCGGGATATCTACGGTCAGCCGAGCCCCGCACCGATTCGGGAAGAGGTTGTGTTTGTGCAACCGCCGCCGCGGGTCTCGCTGCTCGGGTCCCACGGGACGCTCCCAGCGAAGCACAAGCGTACCGTTGGGCTCGAAACACGCTGGGTCGAGCGTGTCCGGATCCGCGCTGCGGTCTTGAAGGATACAGAGCTGGTCAGCCAGTTCCTCCGAGACAACGACGATCTGCGGATCCCGAGTGACGCACGAGGTGTTCACGACAAAACGATCGATCTCAAGGTCGAGGGCGCGCTTGGGTGGGCCTCTCACGCCATAGACATCTCCGCTATCGCGGAGGGAGAGCGTCGGCCCGTGCTGATCGAGGTCACCCCGGTCTCCATGATGTCGGAAGCCGCCGGTCGTCCGCAGCCCAAGGTTCAGCGCGCCATCTACCAGCAGTCCGACCTCGGTGCGGTTGCATTGGTATCGCCCGCCCGCAGCGTGGCGCGCGTGTCGGCGCTGGAGTCGGCCAAGCCGGTGTCGGGGCTCGACGTCGACCTGTACCGCGGCACCAAGACAATTCCCGCCCCGTTGGTGACCAAGCTGGGCAAAGTTGGCACCGACGGCCTCGTGGAGTTTCCGCGGTCGACCACGCTTCCCAAGCGCGGCTTGCTGCTCGTGCACGGGGAGGACGACCGCGTCGTCGCACGGGTCGGTGAGCTGGCGCAGCGTCGGCGGAGCCACAGCTGGTACGACGACCCCTACAGCGATCCCGAACGACTGCTGAGTCAGGTCGTTACAGAACGTCCCCTGTATCGGCCAGGCGACGAGGTCTACGTGGTGGGCTGGAGTGCGGTCTCGACCAACCACACCCACGTTGGGTTGCGAGCGTTGCCTAAGGGGACGCCCGTGCTGCTGCAATTGGTCGACGCCAATGACGAAACTGTCGCGGAGCGGACCGTGGCGACCAAGGCGTCGGGAAAGTACTGGGCGAACCTGAAGGTGCCCGACACAGGCGCGCTGGGGTACTACCGAATCCGCGCCACGATCCAGGGCGAGGAGTTCAGCACCGGAGTTCGGGTCAAGGACTTTCGCGTGCCCACGTTCCAAGTCAAGGTCAGCGCCGACCGAGGCGATCTTGTGCCCGGAGAATCCATCGATGTCGCGCTTGCGGCCTCGTACTATTTTGGTGGCGCGGTGCCCATCGAGCGCCTGACCCGTAGGGTGTCCTGCACGCGGCGAAGGTATCGGCCGCCCAACATCAAGCGTCGGTGGCGGCTCGGCCAACTCGACCGCAGAGCGGCGCCGTATCGCGTCCAGGGCGATAGCGGTGCCCTCGTACTGAGCGCGGACGATGCCGCCGCGGGCCGAACGCACATCACCGCGGGTACCGGAACCCTGACGGGGATTGCGCCCTACCGCTGCGTCATGTCGCTCGCCGCCCGAGACATCTCGATGCAGGACGTTGGCGCAGAACAGACGTGGTGGGTGCACCCCGAAGTGTATGTAGCGGCGGCCAAGCCCGAAAAGTCGGTGCGCGCGGGCGACCGCTGGGCGGTATCGGCCCGTACGTTTGACCACTCGGGCGTGCGGCTTGCCGAGCCCGTGTTGATCAAGCTCGTCCACCACAAGTGGATGGAGGTCGACGGCGAGTGGAAGACGGAGCCGCAGCCTCCACGGACGTGCGCGGTGACGACGACGAAGCAGGGTCCGGATGCAGAGTGCGTCGTGCCACGCGCTCGACGAGGTCGCTACACGTTCGAAGTTGTTCGGGCCGCGGGGCCCGAGCCACGCGCGGTCGCTGAGGGATCGCTGTGGGTCGGTCGAAAGGTCAAAGCGCGGCGCACGGGGGCGAGGCCGAGGTTCTCCCTCGAGGTGAGCCCCCCCGACCCCAAGCCCGGGGAGAAGATCGTGTTGCAGCTGTCTGCCCCCTACGCGACGGGGGACGGCGTCATCGCGCTGGCGCACGGCGGCGTTCGTCGGCTCGAACCGTTCTCACTCGTCGACGGCAAGGCGACGGTCGAGGTGAAGACCGATCAGGCGTGGGTACCGCGGCTGAGGGTTGATGCCATTGTCCCCGTCGCCGCTGCACGCGGCAGACGCCCGCGGCTAGACCGGGATTCTGCCTCCGTTGGGATGGATGGCCATGGACGGGATCTCACCGTCACCGTGAAGGCGCCCCCGATCGCGGGCCCGAACGAGGAGATCGAAATCGGTCTTGAGGTGCGAGGTGCCGATGGCACCCCGACCGCCGCGAACGTCTCGGTTTGGGCTGTGGATGAGGCGGTGCTGTCGCTCGCCGAGCCAATCATCCCAGACCTTGCGAGGGCGTTTATTGTGGACAGACGCCCGCGGACCGCAATCCACGACACGTTTGGCGCGATTCTCTACCCGTACTCGGTCCGCTCCGACCCCTATGTTGTGGGTTGGGAGCTGCAAGGACTTGGTCTGGGAGGTATGGGCGCTGGTGGAGGCGGATCCGGGGAGGGATTTGGTTCCGGAAAGGGGGCGGCCGCGCATGCACCCGCGCGAGAGCGCTTTGAGACCACGCCGATCTTCATTGGCGACGTCGCGATTCCCGCAACGGGTGTGGGGTCGGTGCGGGGCACGCTACCCGAGAACCTGACGACGTTCCGGATCACGGCCATCGCATCGGCCAGCCTTCCCAAGTCCAAAGCGACCGGTCGCTTCGGCCACGGTGAGGCGCGGACCCGACTGACCATACCGTTGGCACTGCGGGTGGTCGCGCCGCGCGTGATGCGGCCTGGTGACACCGCAGAGTTTGCGGCGGTTGTCGACAATCTGGGCGGCCCGGACGGAACGATCGAGGTCACGATGAACCTCGGCGCGTCCGACGGTGTCCTGGTGCCCCGCGGCGTGCAGCGTCGAAGCGTGCCTATCGTGGCTGGGGGCCAGGTTCGGCTCCCGTTTTCTGTTGCTGCCGAGGCGGTGGGAAGCGGGACGGTGCAAATGCGTGTCCAGCTCAAGCCGAACGACGGCGGGGCGCCGCTACACGACGCGATGAAGATCGAGGTGCCGGTTCAGCGCGAGCGCACGTTGGTCCGACGCAGCGCGACCTATGGCTCGCTGGACAGCGACGGGGCTGTGGCGGTCGCGGTCGACACTCCCGCCGACGTTACCCCTGGGACGGGCGCGGTGAGCGTTCGGCTCAATACCTCCCTTGTGGACGGTCTTCAGGACGTCGCGGCCAACCTCGTCGACTATCCCTATGGCTGCGTCGAACAGACATCCAGTGGATTGGTGCCGCTCGTCGCGCTGGGCGAGCTCGCGCGCTCATACCCCCTTGGCATCGAAGACGTCCATCGCTACCTAGCCGCGGGCGTGGCCCGCTTGCGGTCGATGCAGACGGACTCGGGGGGCTTGGCCTACTGGCCGGGCGCCCGCAACCCCCACCTGTACGGGACGGCCTACGCACTGTGGGTCCTGCAGCAGGTTCGTTCGGCGGGGTATCCCGTCTCGGTGCGGCTGACCGAGCGCATGGAGGCCTACCTCCGCGGCGAGATCTCCCGCTGGGCAAAGCGAGACGGCAGCTCGCCGCACCACGACGTGCCCATCGCGATGGCTCTGCATGCGCTATCGCTCGGCGGTGGGCTCCCCGAGGAGGCCGTCGACAAGCTTGTGGGCCTGGAAGCAGGTCTGCCGGCCTTTGCGACGGCCCTGACGGCGATGGCCCTCCACCACAGCGACCCCACGGATGGGCGGATCGACGAGCTGATCGCCGTGTTGGCGGCCCAACTCGAGACGGCCGGGGGCGGAGCCACCGTCCGAGCCTCGGGCCCCACCTTCACGCAGTACTTCGATTCGGCTCCGCGGACGCAGGCGATGGTGCTCCTGGCCCTCTCCACCGTGCGCCCCAAGCACCCAGCCATCGAGCCTGTGGCCCGTGGCCTGGTGGGGCTGCGGCAGGCAGGACGCATCCGGAACACGCAGGAGAACGCGTATACGCTGCTGGCGCTGGCGGGCTATGCCCGAGAGTTCGAGACCGCAACGCCCGACCTCATGCTCGATGCCTGGATGGGCGAACAGCATGTCGTCTCGCGGCGGATCGCTGCTGAGCGCTTTGTCTCGGAGCGGGGCGAGGCCCCCATGGCCGGAGGGTCCTCCTCGCGCGGGCCCACGCGGGTGACGGTCCGTCGTGAGGGCGAGGGGCGCGTCTACTATCGAGTCGCGATGGCGTGGACCCCCCAAAACGAGCAGGAGCGGGCCGTAGCTGCCGGAATCGCGGTTGACACGGTACTTCGCAGCGCCGACGGGCCGGTGGACGAGCACACCGAGATCGTCCCCGGCACTTTGCTTGCGCTCGATGTGACCGTCACCGTTGATGCCGCTTTGAGCTACGCCGCCGTCGACATCCCGCTGCCCGCCGGCCTCGAAGCCGTCGACACTTCGTTTGGGAAGGGGCGCAAGGCTATGGTGCTCTCGGGCAAGCGAGGGTGGTGGGCGAGCCACGAAGAGGTTCGCAGCGATCGGGCGCTCTTGTTTGCAGATCGCCTCGGGCCAGGCGCTCACACCCACACGGTGTTCCTCCGCGCGACAACGCCAGGGACCTTCGAGATGCCGCCTACCGTTGCGCAATCGATGTACTTTCCCGAGATTGCTGGGCATACCGCCCGTCGGCGCGTTGTGGTCGGAAGCCTACCCTGATCGGTGGATACGGCGGCCTGCTGGGGCGCCGACGGATCCGTGGATCTGTCGTCGGTTTGCACGACGGCCGCGCCGATACCCGGAAATCGGGTAGCCTTCGCGTGCTTGGCCGTTTTGTGTCGAGCGCCGGAGGACACGATCACGATGAGCACCGCGAAGAAGAAGACCACGGCGAACAAGACGACCAAGAAGCCCGCGAAGAAAGCCGCGGCCAAGAGAAAGTCGGCCGGGAAGAAAAAGGCTGCCAAGAAGACCGCTGGCAAGAAGGCGACCAAGAAGAAGGTGGCCAAGAAAGCAGCAGTGAAGAAGAAGGCAGCTGCCAAGAAGAAACCGGCGAAGAAAAAGGCGGCCGTAAAGAAGAAGGCAGCGAAGAAGAAGACCGCTGCCAAGAAAAAGGCCGGCAAGAAGGCAGCGGTGAAGAAGAAAGCGGCGAAGAAGAAGCCCGCCGCGAAGAAGAAGGCAGCTGCGAAGAAAAAGCCCGCCGCGAAGAAGAAGGTAGCGGCGAAGAAGAAGCCCGCGGCGAAGAAGAAGGCAGCGGCGAAGAAGAAGCCCGCCGCGAAGAAGGTAGCGGCGAAGAAGAAGCCCGCCGCGAAGAAGAAGGCAGCGGCGAAGAA